>WBZR01001699.1_pt1 | contig 26076 bp, 20 predicted proteins | sample 5204231 | NCBI WGS metagenome assembly WBZR01 (sample SAMN12412403, study PRJNA552823) | activated sludge metagenome | isolation source: activated sludge from anammox sidestream of wastewater treatment plant... | place: USA: Virginia | collected 2017-08
GGCTGGAACCACGATGAACACAGGCTAGGACGACATTGTGGGCGTCCGTGGGTCAATTCGGAGATGGTGCCACCAAATGATTTCGTGACGCCCAAACATATCTATTTATTATTGCGGCATCCCTAAGTATGACCAGTGGAGAAATCAAGCTGCGGCAACTGGTTCGCGCGATCGACCCTCATGCCCGCGTCCTCGAAACGGGGAACATGCGTGGAGCTGCCTGGAACGCGCAGTAGTCGTTCCAGTTCGGGTCGATCCTGTAGAATGTGGATACTGTGATCCGACCCCTCTTTCTGGTAGCGCTGGTATCCCTGTGCGCGTGGGCTCAGGATTTGCCCCGTCAGATGTCCGAAATTGTGGCGTCCAATTGCCTGGGCTGTCATGGAGCGGCGGTCAAGATGTCGGACCTCGACCTGCGCACGCGCGAGTCGATGTTGAAGGGCGGAAAGAGCGGAGCGGTGCTCGTGCCGGGCGATCCGATGAAGAGCAAGATCTACCGGCATGTCGCCGGCATCGATCAGCCTCAGATGCCTCCGGGGAAGAAACTTCAAGACTGGCAGATCACCGTAATTTCCCGCTGGATTGGCACGGGGGCTCCGCTGGACAAGCCGATCGAAGCTCCGGCGGACACAGCGAAGAAGGCGATGGCGGCGATGGAAGAGAGGCCGATCAGTGAAGAGGAGCGGCAGTTCTGGTCGTTCCGCCCCATTGCGCGGCCGGAGACGCCCGTGGTTGCCGACGCGGGCTGGGTTCGCACTCCCATCGATGCGTTCGTGCTGAAGACCCTCGCGAATCACAAGCTGAAGCCGTCGCCCACGGCGAGCAAGCGCGCGCTGGTACGCCGCGCATACCTCGATGTCTGGGGATTGCCGCCTACCCCGGCGCAAGTGGACGCCTTCCTGAATGACAAACGCCCGGATGCGTGGGAGAAGCTGGTGGATCAACTGCTCGCCTCTCCGCATTACGGCGAGCGGTGGGGCAGCCACTGGCTGGACCTGGCGCGCTATGCGGATTCCGGCGGATTCGAATATGACCGCGACCGTCCTGATGCGTGGCGTTATCGCGACTGGGTGATCCAGTCGATTGCGAATGATCTGCCCTACGATCAGTTCGTGCGGCTGCAACTGGCGGGAGATGAGATCGCCCCTGATGACCGGGACGCGCTGATCGCCACGGGCTTCCTGCGCCACGGGCTCGATCACAACGTGAAGAGTGAAATGACGCGCATGGATGAACTCGATGACCTGGTGGTGACCACCTCGAACAGCTTCCTCGGCGTTACGGTGGGTTGCGCGCGGTGCCACAACCACAAGTTCGATCCCATCCCGCAGAAGGATTACTACCGCATCCAGGCTGTGTTCTTTTCCACGAAGGACAATGACGTTCCGCTGGTGGACGAAGGCACCGTGCGGCGCTTTAAGGCGGACAACAAGCGGATCGACGACATCGAGAAGCCGTTGAAGGATGCGGCCGAAGCGCTGAAGAAGCCGTATCGCGACAGGAAGATCGCCGAGGAGCGCGCCAAGCTGCCGGATTATGTGCGGGAGGCTCTGCGGACGCCGCCCGAAAAGCGCACCGAAGGCCAGAAGCTGAATGTCATCCAGGTAGAAAAGACGCGCAACTTTACGGAAGCGGACGTTGTGGCTTCGATGAGCGCGGAGGATCGCGCGCGGCTCGAGGATCTGGAGCGGCAGATCAAAGCGATGGAGAAGACGCGGCCGAATCGCCTGCCCTCGGCGATGGCGATCGGCGAAGGTGGGCCGAAGCCCGACCCCTCCTACTTCCTGTATCGAGGCAGCCCCGATTCCAAAGGTTCGCTGATGCAGCCGGGCGTGCTGAGCGTGGCGACACGGCACGAGCCTGAATTTTCGCCGCCGCCCCCTGGAGCCAGGTCCAGCTACCGCCGCAAGGCATTCGCCGAGTGGCTCACCTCGCAGCAGAACCCGCTGTTTGCGCGCGTGATGGTGAATCGGATCTGGCAGCATCACTTTGGTGAAGGCATTGTCCGCACGCCGAGTAATTTCGGGAAGACGGGCGAGCGCCCGACGGATCCCGAACTGCTCGACTGGCTGGCGAGCGAGTTCATCCGCAAGGATTACAGCATGAAGGCGATGCACAAGCTGATGCTGATGTCCGCCGCCTATCAGATGTCGAGTGACGACAATGCCGCCGGTGTGGCCGCCGATCCCGAGAACCGCTTCCTGTGGCGGATGCCGCGGCAGCGCCTGGAAGGCGAGATCATTCGCGACAACATGCTGGCGGTGTCCGGAACGCTCGATGCCAAGACCGGAGGGCCGGGCGTGTTTCCCTTCATCGACCCTTCCTTGTTCCAGGGCAGTTCCGGGCGCACGTGGGCGGGAAAGCCCGACAATGACCCCAGCACGTGGCGGCGCAGTATCTACATCCATTCGAAGCGCAGCATTCCACTACCGATGCTCGATGTGTTCGACAAACCGGACGGCATCACTTCGTGTCCGAGGCGGAACCGCTCCACCATCGCGCCGCAGGCGCTGATCCTGATGAACAACAGCTTCGTGCGCTTCGAGGCGGAGCAGTTCGCCAGGCGTCTGGAGCGTGAAGCCGGCGCTGATCCGGGCAAGCAGGTGGATCTCGCTTTTGCATTGGCTTTCCAGCGGCGCCCTGATGCCGCGGAGAAGGCAACAGCGGTGAAGTTTCTTGATGGCGGCAAGGAATCCCTTCAGGATTTCTGCCAGGCCATCTTCAACAGCAACGAATTCGTGTACGCGCCATGAAATTTCTATCCCGACGTGAACTGCTCCAACGCGCCGGCGGCGGCATCGCCAGCCTGGCGTTCGCGGACCTGTTGAACACCGAGCAGGCCCGCGCGGCTGGGGCCGACGCGGCCAATCCGCTCGCTCCACGTGCGCCGCATTTCCCCGCGAAGGCCAAAGCCGTGATTTCGATCTTCTGTTACGGCGGCGTCTCCCACGTGGACAGCTTCGACCCCAAGCCCGAACTCTACAAACGGCGCGGCGAGGTGATGTCCGGCAAAGGGGAAGTGGTGGTATCGCAGGGCAACCCCGGCGGGATCATGCCGTCGCCGTGGGGCTTCAAGAAGTACGGCGAGTGCGGGCGGGACGTTTCGGACCTGTTTCCGAAGACGGGGGAAATGGTGGATGACATCGCGTTTATCCGGTCGATGTACGCCATCAGCAACGATCATGCTCCGGCGCTGTTTCAGATGAACACCGGGAGCATCCTGCCCGGCCATCCGAGCATGGGGAGTTGGATCACTTACGGGCTGGGGACAGAGAATCAGAATCTACCGGCGTTTGTGGTGTTCACTGATCCGCGCGGCGGGCCGATCGGCGGCGCACCCAATTGGATGAACGGCTTCATGCCGGCGGCGTATCAGGGCACGCAGTTCCGCTCGACGGGGGATCCGATTGTGGACCTCGAGCCGGGTGAAGACATGACGCCGGAGAGGCAGCGGAGATGGCTGCATCTGCTGGGTGAGTTGAACGCCGAGCACGCCCGCAAGAATCCGGACGATTCCGAACTCTCGGCGCGCATCGCAACCTATGAGCTGGCGTTCCGCATGCAGACCAGCGCGCTCGAAGCCGTGGATGTGAAGAAGGAGAGCGCGGCCACAAAGAAGCTCTATGGCCTGGATAACAGGATCACCGAATATTTCGGACGCCAGTGTCTGATGGCGCGGCGGCTGGTGGAGCGCGGCGTGCGCATGGTGCAGATCTATTCAGGCGGCGGCAATTTCCAGTCGAGTTGGGATGCGCATTGGGACATCGTCGAGAACCACGGCATGCACGCCGCGGAAACGGATGGCCCCGTCGCCGGCATGTTGCGGGATCTGAAATCGCGCGGGATGCTCGATTCGACTTTGATCCTGTGGCATGGCGAGTTTGGCCGCATGCCCATTTCGCAGCGCATGAACGGGCGCGACCATAATCCGCATGTGTTCACGGTGTGGCTGGCGGGAGGCGGCGCGAAGGGCGGCAGCGCGGTGGGCAGTTCCGACGAGTTCGGGTATAAGGTGGCTGAAGGCGGAAAGTCGATCAATGATCTGCACGCCACCGTGCTTCACCTGTTAGGCCTGAATCACGAGAAGCTGACGTACTTCTACAACGGGCGCAACATGCGGCTTACGGACGTTTCGGGGAGCGTGATCCGCGAAATACTATCCTGACGGCGAGCGCCAGCACAGCGGCCAGCACCGCGGCGAAAATCACGAGGTGCCAGACGTGCGCTTTGAGCCAGCCCATGGTGTGCTCGCCGAGTTGCGATCCCAGATAGGCGAGTCCGAAATAGCGTGGAATACGCGCGGCCAGCACCACCAGGAGGTAATGCAGCGGCTTCACACCCAATGCGCCGGCCGAGAGCACGAACACCTTCAGGGGCATGGGAATGGGCAGCAGGGCGGGGATGAAGACGGTAATCAGGCCGTAGGTTTGAAACCATTCACGAAAGCGATGGGCGCGCGGGCCGGCGGTGACGCGGTCAAGGTATGCCTGTCCGCCTCCGCGGCCGATGTAGAAGAGCACCATGCTGCCGATGGCCGAGCCGAGCACAGCCATCGCGGCATCCAGATAGGCGGAGGCGGGGTTCACAGCCGCTGTCGCCACCACCAGGGCGTCCACCGCCGCCGGCAGGGGAATGCCCGCGGAATCGAAAACTGCGAGAGCAAAGAGACCGAAGGGTCCCCAGGAAGTCAGAACCGCGACTATTTTCCTCAAACCGTCTGTCCGCCGATCAAATGCATCATGCCGTCCTCATCCAACACGGGGATGCCCAACTCTTGCGCTTTTGCGAGTTTCGAGCCGGCATCTTCGCCGGCTACTACGTAACTGGTCTTCTTGCTCACACTACCGGTCACCTTGCCGCCGGCGGCTTCGATTTTCGCCTTGGCTTCCTCGCGGCTCAGGGTGGGCAGCGTGCCGGTGAGCACGAAGGTTTTGCCTGTCAGGACGCCTTGGGGGGCATGGTTGCGAACCTCCTGTGTGAACTGGAGGCCCGCGGCGCGCAACCGTTCCACGAGGTCCTGATTGTGCCGCTCGCGGAAAAAACGCCGGATGCTTTCGGCCACTTTCGGACCGACTTCCTCCGCGGTCTGTAGCAGGTCCGCGTCCGCCGCCGCGATTTTATCGAGATCGCCGAAAGTGTCCGCGAGAATCTGCGCGGTCCGCTCTCCGATGAAGGGAATGCCGAGTCCGTTGAGAAGCCGGGCCAGCGGCTGCCGGCGCGAGCGTTCCACGTTCTGAAGGATCTTCGCCGCGGATTTCCCGCCCATCCGTTCGAGTTCCAGCAACTGCTCGAGGGTGAGGTTGTAGATGTCCGCGACGCTCCTGACCAAGCCGCGGTCCACCAACTGGTCCACCAGCGCTTCTCCCATTCCGTCGATGTCCATAACGCCGCGCGAGGCGAAGAAGCGCACGGTTTCCTTGAGCCGCGCCGGGCAATTGCTGTTGATGCAGCGGCTGGCAGCCTCCCCTTCGGCGCGCACCACGTCACCGCCGCAGACCGGGCACTGCTTCGGCATGCGGAAGGCGCGCCGCTCGCTGCCGTGCTTCAAGACGCGAACCACTTTCGGAATGACGTCGCCGGAACGCTCCACGACCACGGTGTCGCCGATGTGCAGGTTCAGCCGCTCGATTTCATCTTCGTTGTGCAGCGTCGCGCGCGAGACTGTTACTCCGCTCACGAACACCGGCCGCAGATGCGCCACGGGAGTGAGCGCGCCGGTGCGTCCCACCTGCACTTCGATGTTCTCCACCACCGTCTCGGCCTGCTGCGCGGGGAACTTGTAGGCAATCGCCCAGCGCGGGGCTTTCGCCGTCCAACCGAGCGAATCCTGCTGCGCGACGGAATCGACCTTCGCCACGACGCCGTCGATTTCGTAGGGGAATTCATCGCGCATGGCTTCCCACTGCCGGCAGACATCGTATAGCTCGTCGACATCCGCGCACTGCTTGCGGTTCGGGTTCACCTTAAAGCCGAGGTGTTTCAAGGCTTCGAGTGATTGCCAATGGCTCGGATAATAGGGCTTGCCGTCCACGAGGAAGAAATAGGTGAAGTAATCGAGCTTGCGGGAAGCGGTGATCCACGGTTCCAGCACGCGCAGGCTGCCGGCCGCGGAGTTGCGCGGGTTGGCGTATCTCGGCAGGCCTTCTTTCTCCCGCTCCTCGTTGAGCCTGTCGAAGTAGCGCCGCGGCATCACCACTTCGCCGCGAACCTCGAAACGCGGTACCGGGGGCTTCACGCTCAGGGGCAAAGCACGAATAGTGCGCGCGTTCCCGGTGACATCCTCGCCCTCGACGCCGTCGCCGCGCGTGATTGCCAGACGGAGGAGGCCGTCCTCGTAGTGCGCGGCCATGGAAAGCCCGTCCATTTTCAGCTCCGCCACATAGCGGAATTCCGCGCCCGCGAGCAGGTCACGGACGCGGCGGTCGAAATCGCGCAATTCGCCTTCGTTCAGCGCATTGTCGAGACTGAGCATCGGCGCGCTGTGGCGCACTTTGACGAAACCCTCGCGCGGTTTTCCGCCGACGCGCTGCGTTGGGGAATCCGGCGTCAGCAGTTCGGGATGGGCCTTTTCGAGCGTCTGAAGCTCGCGCATCAATGCGTCGTATTCGGCGTCGGAGATTTCGGGCTGGTCGAGCACGTAGTACAGGTGTTCGTGGCGCCGGATATCGGCCCGCAATGATTCGATGCGTTCGGCAACAGGATCCTTCATGAACGGTTATTATGGCAGGTAGCAAAGGATCGATTGAACTATCCCTGTCTACCGGAACGCTTTCCTTATCTACAATCCTAATGCCGGCAGATTGCGGCGGAATCCTCAACTGCTTACGGAAGCTGTGTCAATTCTGAAGGAACAGGGACACGCAATCACACTGAAGCCCACCAGCGGACCGGGCGACGCGACCCAGATCGCGGCGCGGTGCGTGCGCGAAGATGCCGGTCTGATCCTGGCGGCGGGCGGCGACGGGACCATTAATGAAGTGGCCAACGGGATGATCGGGTCCCAAGTGCCGCTGGGCGTCCTGCCCGCCGGGACGGCGAACGTGCTCGCCATGGAGACTCATCTGGGCCGGTGTCCAGCGCGCGCCGCGCGTGACTTTCCTACTCTCGAACCGGTCCGGATCGCCGTTGGGCTGCTGCGCGCGATTGACGGCGCGCCGCTGCGCTACTTTCTGCTCATGGCTGGGGCCGGGTTGGACGCGCATATTGTGGCCCATCTGAATCCGCGCGTGAAGAAAGTGTTCGGGAAGGGCGCCTACTGGCTGGCCGGCTGGCAATCGGCATTCCGCCGGCTGGAGGAACTCGATGTGGAATGCGACGGGCGGAGCGCGCGGTGCAGTTTCGCGCTGGCCAGCCGGGTTCGCAACTATGGAGGCGATCTCGAGATCGCGCGCGGCGCGAGCCTGCTTCACGAACATTTCGAACTGGTTCTGTTTGAAGGCTCCAATCCCCTGCGTTTCGTCAAGTACTTCACGGGCGTGCTGCTGGGCAATGCCGCCCGCATGCGCGGGGTCAACGTGCTCCGGGCGCGAAGCCTTACGCTGCGTCCGGCGAACCGGAAGACCGTTCATATTCAAATCGACGGGGAAGACGCCGGGACGCTGCCGGTGCGAGTGGAAGCTGCGCCCGATGCGCTAACCTTGCTGCTTCCGGCCGATTTTCTGGAACGCGAACGGCAACGATGGACAACCTCACGCACACCCTGACCGGACTGATGCTGTCGCGGGCGGGATTCAACCGCTGGCGCCCGCGGGCCACCGCCATATTGCTGATCTCGGCCAATATTCCGGACATTGATGTCGTCTATTCGTACGGCGGAGCGCTTGACTACCTCGATCATCACCGCGGCATCACGCACGCTTTCGTCTCCGTCCCGATTCTGGCCGCGCTGACGGCGGTGATCGTGCGCCTGGCGGGACGCAAGCCGCTGCCCTGGATGCGCGCCTTCACCGCGGGTTGCGCCGGTGTTCTGTCTCACCTTCTGCTCGACTACACGAACACCTATGGGGTGCGGCTGCTGCTGCCTTTTTCGAGCGAATGGCTGGGGCTCGACATCACGAATGTCGTTGATCTGTGGATCTGGGGACTGCTGATCCTTTGCGTGGCGGGTCCGCTGCTGTCGCGCCTGGTGAGCAGCGAGATCGGCGCGAAGCCGGGCACGGGGCGTGGGGCGGCGATCTTCGCGCTGCTCGCGTTGAGCGTCTATGAAGGCGGGCGCTATCTCATCCATCAACGCGCCGTCAACCTGCTCGACAGCTACAACTATTCCGGCGCCGCGCCGCGCCGTGTGGGGGCCTTCCCGGATTTCGTCAATCCCTTTTCCTGGAACACCGTCGTGGAGACTTCGAACGCGGTGCTGATCCAACGCATCAACCTGCTGCTGCCCTATGATCCGACGGGCGGCGAGGCGTTCTACTATCCGCATTCCACACAAGCCCTGGAGGCGGCGCGGCGCACGGATGTCTTCCGGCGCTACCTGCGATTTGCGCAGTTCCCGTTCTGGCAGGTTTCCCCCGTGGCCCATCCGGAGGGCGGCGTTCGCGTGGAGGCCATGGACCTGCGGTTCGGCACACCCACGGCTCCGCGCTTCGTCGCGACCGCTATTCTCGATTCCGCGCTTCGCGTTGTGCAAGCGGGCTACGGGTTCGGGCCGATCCAGCCGCGGTGAGCTCTTTCCAAGCGCGCTCAAGGCGCGACGCCGCACGGTCAGCGCTCAGAAGGCCAGCTTGAGCGCCATCTGCATGATCCGCGCCGGCGCCGTGCCGCTGATCTGGCCTGCCACGGCGTTTCCAATGCTCGCGTTCGGCACGCTGAAATTCGCCCGGTTGAAGGCGTTGAACAACTCCCAGCGATAGGTGAGCCTGAAGCGCTCGCTGATGGGGAAGACGCGGTGAATGCCCGCGTCCAGATTGAAGAATCCGGGGCCGGTGAGAATGCCGCGTCCGGCGTTGCCGAAGTTGAACTGGGCCGGGATAGCGAAGGCTGTGAGATCAAACCAGCGGTCAATGCTGCGCTGGCCGGAGGGCAGGTTGCCATCGCCGATGCGGTTCGGGCGGTCGCCGCCGCCGCCGGCGGAGTTCGAGACCGCGGCAGCGAGTCCGGGGGTGAAATGTTCTCCGGTCTGCACGGTCCAGATGCCATTGAGATTCCAGTTCCCGATGATCCAGGACACAGGCCCCTGGCTGACGTACGTGCGGCCCTTGCCGAAGGGAAGTTCGTAGATGTGATTCAACACCACGATGTGACGGCGATCTTCCGGCATGGAACCCCATTCGCACGCATAGCAGCGCGCATCCTGAGGGGGGCCATTGCCGCCTCCGTTGATGTTGGAGGCGTTCGACAGGAAGTGCGACCACGTGTAGGCCAGCGACATGGTGAGTCCGTGTGTGCCGCGGTGCTCCACCCGCGTCTGCAAGCCGTGGTATTTCGACGCTCCATAATTGGTGCGGTAGGTGATGTTGGTCACATTCGGGTTGAGCGAATAGAACGGACGCCGTGGAGGTTGCGCTCCGGGACCCGGTACGGACTGGTTGATGTTCACGTTCGAAATGAGGCCAACGGTCCGCGTGCCCACGTAGGAGACGTCCAGCAGCAGATTCTGGGTGATCTCCCGTTGAATTCCCGCGCTCCACTGCATGACGCGCGTGGATTTCAAGCCGTAATCCCAGGCGTTCGGGCTGCCGCTCGACAATTGCGCGATGTTGTTCGGATCCGGCGGGACCGGCGCGGGCAGGCCATCGGAAATACGGATAGGCGGCTTCCCGTTCTGATCAGTGGATACGACTTGCGCGAAAAAGTTCGGCAGGTTCTTATACAATTGCCCGCCGCCTTGTCCGGCTTCCACGTAGGAGAATCCCACACCGCTGCGCAGCACGGTTTTGCGGTCTGAAGTGAGCATGTAGGTGAGGCCCATGCGTGGAGCGACATTGTTCGTATCGAGATTGCGGAGCGTCCGGCTTGCTCCGTTCTTTCCCGCCAATTCGAGCAGGCCGGTATTCAGGTTGAAGTTTGACCAGCGGTCATTCACCTCGTAAGGCGGCGCCAGCAACTCATACCGGATTCCGAAGTTCCAGGTAAGCCGGTTGTTGACGCGCCAGGAATCGTCCACGAAGGTGGCGAACGTATAGTTGCGCATGCCGAAGGTGCCCGCGAGGATGTTGCGGGTGATGCTGTCCGGAACGCCGAGCGCAAAATCGGCCAGCGATGTGGCCGCGCCGCTCGCGCCGATCTGGCGGGTGAACTGGCCGTTAAACGTATAGGTGCCGCGGGTGGGAAACGCCGAAAACCCGTTGAATCGATTGCGCACGAACATGCCGCCGAACTTCAATGTGTGCGAATTCCTCACCACGGTGAGGATGTCTTCGTACTGGAAGGAGATGGTCTGGCTGTTTTCCGGATAGGTGTTGCTGTCGCCGATGTTCTGGAAGCCGCTCACCTGGAATGACGGCAGCCCGCCCGACTTGTCGTTGATGTTGATGCCGCGAATTCCCAGAGCTTCCGCTGTGTTATACGCATTGCCGAGGGGAAGGATGTACTGGTTCCAGCGAACCGCGCCCACACGCGCCTCGTTCACGATGTTCGGGCTGACCACCTTCGTGTAGTTCAGCGTCATGGACCAGTTTTTCAGCGGCACCGTGATGCCCGAATTCGTTCCATCCGCGGTGAGATACGGGCTGATCGGCACGCCGGCATTTGGCGGAGAAGGCAGGGAACCGGGGGACAGCAAGTCCGTGTTGTCGTAGCTGTACTTGAAGAAGATCCGGTCGCTGGTTCCGATATTCTGGTCCACGCGCGCATCGAACTGATCGGTGCGCTGCTGGTTCGACGGGTTGAAAACGAAGTTCCGCGTTGCCGCGCTGCTGGTGGGGGCGGGAAGCAATCCGTAGAGTTTCACCGCGGCGGGGTCGAGCCGCGATGCGGGGATGCGGTTTCCCGCAAACGGCGCGCGCTGATTGTTGGTGACGTCGTAGGGATCGTAGATGGTTGCGGCCATGGGGCTGAAGTCGCCGGTGGTGAGCATTTGCCGCTGCGCCAGCGTGGGGATGGAGGAAATGATGGTGGTTGGCTGGCGCACGCGAATTCCCTGATAATCGGCAAAAAAGAACGTCTTGTCCTTGCGGATGGGCCCGCCAACCGTCCCGCCGAATTCGTTGCGCCGGAAGGCCGGTTTCTTCGCGCCCAGACGGTTGTTGAAGAACGTGTTCGAGTCGAACTTGTCGTTGCGCAGAAACTCGTAAAGGCTGCCGTGGTATTGATTCGTTCCCGACTTGGTCTGCACCACCGTGATAGCCCCCGCGGCCGAGCCGTACTCCGCCGAGTAGTTCGACGTCATCATGCGCACTTCCTGAATCGAGTCGACGGTGGGCACCATGATGAGCGTGCTCAACCAGAGACTGCGATTCACCATGCCGTCGATGAGGTATGTGTTGTTCTGCGCGCTGGAGCCGTTTACGGTGATGTTGACATCGCCACGCATGGCGTAAGGTGATGTCGTGAGGTTGGTGCTCGAACCGGTGGTGGCTCCGGGACTCAGCTTGAGGAGCGCCGTGAAGGTACGGCCGTTGAGCGGCATTTCGATGATCTGCTGGTTGCTCACCAGCGAAGACACGGCGGCTGTTTGCGATTGCAGCAGGGGAGCGGTTTCCTTCACCTCCACCGTTTCGGTGACATTGCCTACGCTCAACTGAAGATCCACGCGCAACTGGTCGGCGGCGGTCAATTGAATGCCGCTGCGCACCAGTTTCTGGAAACCGGGATGCTCCACGGTGATGGTGTAGGCTCCGGTCGGCACCGAGTAGGCGACAAACTGGCCGCTGTCGTTCGTGGTGACAACGCGCGTGAAGTTGGTTCCGTCATTCACCAGGGTCACGTTGGCGGCGGCGATGACGGCCCCCGCCGGATCAGAAATGGTGCCGACGATGGAACCGCTCTGCGCTTGCGCGAACAGATGCGCGGCGCACGAGGACAAGAGGAGCAAGACGAGTCGCAAGCTAACCATGGTGGACCAGTATATCGTCTTACTGGCCGGCTTCCAGCAGCGCCAGCGAGGCATAGGCCGTTGCCGCGTCCGTCATGAAGAGCAGAGGCATGGAACCCGCTTCGTAGCGTTTGTTCATCGACTCCGCGCGCCAGCAGCCATGGTGACGGTCCTGGTGGATTCGCAGCCACTCGAGGGCCCTTTTCAGCCGCGCATCCGATGCCGCGACGCCGGCTTTTTGCAGCGTGAATGCGGCGACACCGGTTGCGTAGGTGTTGCTGCCGGCTGACGGAGGCGCCCCCGCGTGCGTGCTCCAGGGACCGAGTGCGTCGAGCGTCCATCCTCCATCCGGCTGCTGCTTCCGCCACATCTCGCTGATGATCTCTTTGCGCACGGGCTCCGGCAGCGCCTCCGGCAGCTTCGCTCCCGCCCACAGCAGGAGAAGTCTGTTGTGCAGCGGCTGTCCCTCACGCTCACGCCGCAGATAGGCGGCCAATTCCGATTCATGCCGCCGAATTTCCGGCTGGTTGCGGTACTCGATAGAAGCGCTTCCCGCCGCCACCGCGGCCAGGGAGGCGCCATAGAACGTGGATTCCGGCATCTCCCACGGATCATGATCGAGGCTGAACCATTCCCATGCTCCGCGCGACTTCCCTTCGCGAAGTTGTAACGACCACATGCGATCCAGCGCCTTTGTCTCGCCGGGTCCGAGCAGCAGCGCGGCGACAATCGCCTCCACCCCCTGCGCTTGCACGCTTTTTCCTTTCACTCCCTGATCGAGCCGCGTTTTCAACCCAGCCAGCAATCCGGTTTCGTAAGGGCTGGCCGTCTCATGGAGCGCACGCCGCAAAGCGGGCCGGACCAGCAGGTAGGTTAATCCCGTATGGCAGGATAGGCATGGTCCACCCACTGCCGTTGCCGGCTTCCAGGCAAACCAGTCCTTTTGCCGTTGATCCAGGTAGTTGGCTGCAAGTTGTTTGTTCCAGTCGCCGGAAAACGCGGGCGCGGCCAGCAGCAAGATAGTGGCGAAACGCATCCACAGCATCACCATTCACATTACGCCGCGCGGACGAAATCCGCCACCTGCTGAAACGAATCAAAGGCGCGAGAGCACACGCCGGAGAGCGAGAAGAACGGGTGGATCATCCCTTCATAGCGAGTGCACGTCACGTCCACCCCGGCCTTTTCCAGACGTCCGGCAAAGGCTTCCCCTTCATCCCGCAGCGGATCACATTCCGCGGTCAGAACGAGGGCGGGCGGCAATCCCTCGAGATTGGAAGCGAGCAGCGGAGAGGCATACGGATGGAGCCCGTCCTCCGGCCCTCGCAGGTAGTGGTTGCGGAACCACTCCATGGAAGCGCGCGTCAGTTGATACCCGTCGGCGAACTCTTCGTAGGACGGGGTGTCGAAGGAAGCGAGATTCGTTACCGGATACACCATCGCCTGCCCGGCAACGGCAGGACCGCGTTCGTCGCGGCTCTTGAGCGCCACCGCCGCCGCGAGATTGCCGCCCGCGCTGTCGCCTCCCACGGAGATTCGCCTGGGATCGATGTCCAGGCTCCCGGCGTTTGCGGCCGCCCACTCCAGCGCCGCGTAACAATCGTCGACGGCGGCGGGGAAGCGATGCTCGGGCGCCAGACGGTAGTCCACCGAAACCACGACAGCCCCCGCCCTCCTCGCGATGGCGCGGCAGGCGACGTCGTGTGTTTCGAGATCGCAGAGTACCCAGCCGCCGCCGTGAAAAAACACCAGGCCGGGGCGCCGCGCCCCGGATTCGGGTGTATAAACGCGGACCGGAATCTCCGCATCCGGCCCGGGAATGCGGATGTCCTCCACGCGCGCCACCGGTTCCGGAGCGGCGCACACGGATTTCATCATCTCCAACGCCGCGGCACGGCCTTCCTCCGGCGTGAGTGTGCACATCGGGGGGTTCCCCAATGCCTGGACGCCTTCGAGCCATGCCCGCAGTGTGGGGTCTAACTTGTCGCTTAACATCGACGCCATTGTAACAGCGGGTTGTACCCGGTCCGATCCGGCTTCACAATTGGGGGATGGAATTGGACCACGTGTTCGTCTGCGCGCCGCGCGGAGCGCGCGACACGGCTCTGTTGACCGCTGCCGGATTGTCACTTGGCGCGCAACGTGTCCATTCCGGCCAGGGCACGGCGAATGCGGTGTTCTTCTTTGACAACGCATATTTCGAATTGCTGTGGCTGCACGACGAAGCCGAAGCGGAATTGCCCTTTGTGCGTCCGCTCAGGTTGAAGGAACGCTGCCTGTGGAGGACGACCGGCGCCTGCCCGTTCGGCGTGGCATTGCGCGGAGGCTTACCGGAGGGTTTGCGGACGTGGAACTACGCGGCTCCTTACGTGGCTGGAGGCATTCCGATCGTCACGCCGCGAGATGCCGAGTCGCAACCATTGGTTTTCGCGATGACGCAGCCCGCACTGCCGGCGATGTATCCGGAGGCGCGGACGCGGCGTACCCTGCGGCGGATCCACATCCAACTGCCTTGGGAGGCATGCGAGGAATTGCGCATGGTGACGGAGGCGGGCCTCGTGTCCGCTACGAAGGGCGAATCCTTTCACATGGAACTCGAGTTTGAAGACGAGAACGAGCGGGATCTCCGGCCAGACTTGCCACTAAGCTTTCGCTGAGAGCGCGCCCATCCGTTCGGCAACGCGGCGGCGGAATTCCTGCACGTCCACCTGTTCGAACATCGGGCAGAGGTTGCAGGTGTGGGAGAGATTCCCGGTCAGCAGGCCCTCGCGGATTTCCACGAATGGCTGCGAGTTGAGCGCGGCGGTGAGGTCCCCTCCGTCGAACGGCCGGATTCGCTTGTACATGCAGCAAGGGGCGACATCGTTAGTGGCCCAGACGAAGGCTTCGGTCCACGGCATGAAGCAGTTCTTTGTCTTTTTGCCCGGCACCGGGGGGCTCGGCGGCGGCACGGGGACCTCCTGGCGGGAGCCGTCGCTGTTCACAATCTGCACGAAGGTCCGCGATTTCCTGAAAACCGGTTTCCCTTCGCCGCCGCAGTCGAGTTCCACTTCCGTGCGCATCACCTTGCGGCTCCCGTGCAGGGCTTCTTCCACGGAGGGAAGCACCGCAAACCACTTCCCCGCGTCTTTCGCGAGCCACCGGGCGCGCTCGACAGCGCGCCGCGCGCGTGCGAGATCCTCATCGCTCATGGTTCCCACCGGGTGGATGGAGATCGCGCCCGGCAGATCGTCGTACTGGAAGAATTCGGAAATCTGAAAATGATCGATGCCGAGGGAGATGCCTTTCGCCACCCACTGGTCCACCAAGCCGATGATCCGGTCGCTGGCGACGGCATTCCAGATCATATAGGGCGGCTTGCGCCCCTCCTGCTCACACCGGGCGCGGATACGGAGGATGTTGGTTTCGAAGATCTCGAACGAACCTCCCTTGCGGATGGCCTCATAGAGTTCGGGGTCGACCGAATCGATGCTGGTGGTGATTTCACCGCACAGGGAAAGCGCCCCGATGGCATGATCGGTCATCGGCTTGGCGAGGTTGCTGATGATGGAAACCTGGAACCCGCCCTCCAGCAGTTTCTTCAGATACTGGTCCCAGTCGCGCACGATAGTGGTCTCTCCGCCCCCCGATATTTGCACTGTGCGCACGCCCAGAGCTTTCATCTCTTCCACCAGAACATCGAAGGAAGACAGATCGAGGTCGTTCTTGCGGTGCCAGGGGCGGGTCACGGCGCAGTAGGTGCACTTGAGATTGCAGCGCGTGGTGAATTCCAGCGTGACCTTCTCGATGGAATGGATATAGAGAAGATCGTGATGCGAGGACGTCATGCCTACGGGAAGGGTAGCGTAGACGGGGACCGGATGCCAACACTCCGATGAGGTTTGGAATTTTCAACTGGCGTGGGGAGGGCGGAATGGATTAAAATGTATTAACCTTCGGTAATTGTAAGTACTACGGCACATGAGTCGAATCTCTCTAGCGTCCGCGCTGCTCCTCGCGCTCGCCATCTGCGCGAGAGCGGAGAGTGCCGTCAGTACGCCCGAAGTCTGTCCAGCCTTCCGAAGCGAGCTCAGTTCCCCGGAAATGGAGCCCCTGTCCATCGAGGGTGGGTACACATTAGGTCATTCGCTGACAAATTATGCCCGGAAGGTCTGGATGGAGATCGTATCCGTGCGGCCCGAATGCACGCTGACCGATCCCCCTCCCACGAAAGAATACCTGACTGAGAATACTCCCATCACCCGGTTCCCGCACAAGGAATCCGGCCGCGGTCCGCCACGCGATTTGCGTTTTCTGTAATCCCCCCCTGTCCAAGTAGCTCTGGATTAAGCGCGCCACGGGCCTCGCCGGCCCTTGGTTTCTCCCGTTTTCGATTTTTGATTCATGCTCATGCGACTTCTTTTTCTATTTGTGTTTTCCGCCGGCGCTCCTTTCTCCGCGGCATTCGCCGCGGACGATCCTCTGACGTTGGAGCGAGCGCTCGAACTTGCAGGTCAGTACAGCCCGCAGTTGCGCTTCGCCACGGCCGTAAGTGAAGGAGCGGAAGCGGCAATCGCCACCGCCCGCGCATATCCAAACCCGGAGTTCACCACGCTGGCGGGGCCGCAGTACCGCCGTTTGCCCAGCGCCGAACCCGGACTGCTTCAACATTACAGCGTTTCCCAGCCGCTCGAGTTGCCTTCGCTGCGCAAGTCGCGGATCAGCGCCGCTGAACAAGGGCGAACAAGCAGCGAATACGGCCAGTTGGAGGCGCGCCTTGGAGTGCGCACAGCCGTGAGGCAAGCTTTCTACCTGGTGTTGCGGAGGAGGTCGGAGATTGAACTGGCGCGCGAGAACTTGCGGTTGGTGGAGGATCTGCGGCGGCGCATCCAGGTGCAAGTGAACGTGGGCGAGGCGGCGCGGCTGGAGTTGACCAGGGCGGATGCCGAAGTCGCCACCGCGCAGACATTCGTCAACAGCGCGCAGTTGCGTTTTCTCAACGCCGTGGCGTCGCTGCGCACGGCCGTGAGCGCGCCGCTGCCTCCGAATGTCGACCCGCGCGGAGCGCTGCAGATCTCCGTACACCTCCCGCCGCTCGATGTCTTGCAGAAGGAAATGATGGCGCGGCATCCGGGACTGTCGCTGGCGCGCTCGGAAATCGAACGGGCACAGCGGCGGCTGAACACCGAGTTTGCGCTGCGCAAGCCGCAGCCATCACTTTACGCCGAATGGGAGCGGCAGCCGGACCTGGGCTTCTACCGCTTTGGAGTGTCGCTGCCGATTCCAGTCTGGAACAAGCGGGAGGGCCCCATCAGCGAGGCGGTGGCGGCATTGAACCAAGCCCGGGCGTACGCCGAATTGCGGCGCATCGAGTTGACAGCCGCTCTCGAGCGGGCGTACGGGCTGTATGAGGTAGCCAGCCAGCAGGTGGCCTCGTATGAAAAAGGCGTCTTGAAAGAGGCTGAAGCCGCGCTGCAGGCGGCCGAGGCGGCGTTCAAATTCGGCGAGCGGGGCATCATCGAGGTTCTCGACGCGCAGCGCGTGCTGCGCACCGTGCGGTCCGACTTTGTCACAGCTCAATATGACTTACAGGCGGCGCTCATCGACGTGGAGGGATTGCGCGCCGCGGACTTGGGGAAACAGCCATGAATCATCCATACATCTTTCGCGGCGCAATGGTTGCGCTGTTGAGTTTCCTTCTCGCCGGATGCCAACAGGGCAGTTCCGGGGAAGTGGCCGCCGCGTCCAATCCCGCGGCGCGCAATCTGATGGAAATCACCATCAGTGACGACCTGCTGCAACAGATCAAGATTGGGGAGCCGCAGTGGTCCGAGGTGGCGGGAACGCTGCGGGTAGCCGGACGCGTGGAGGCGGATGAAAACCGCATCGCGCGAGTGAGCGCGCCGGTGACGGGGCGCATCACCGAATTGAACGTGGTCGAAGGGCAGAACGTTCACAAAGGGCAGGTGCTGGCCGTCATCCACAGCACGCAGCTTGCCGACGAACAGTCGTCCTATCTGAAGGCGCGGTCGCAGAAGCGGCTCGCCGAGCGCGCCGTCGGACGCGCGAAATTGCTGATCGAGGCAGGCGTGATCGGCGAGGCGGAACTTCAGCGCCGGGAAGCTGAAGTGGCCCAAGCCGCCGTGGATCTCTCCACCTCCCGCGACCAGTTGCGCGTGCTTGGGATGTCGGAAGAGGCGCTGTCGAAACTCGAAACGGCGCCGTCGATCAGTTCGTTCTCGCAGGTGCTGGCCAGCATCGAAGGCACCGTCCTCGAGCGCAAAGCGACCATTGGGCAGGTGATGCAGGCGGCGGAGATCGTGTGCGTGCTGGCGGACCTGTCGAATGTCTGGCTGGTGGCGGATGTGCCGGAACAGGCAGCCGGCACGGTGGATATCGGCAAGACGGTGGAGGCGGAGATTCCGGCTTTGCCGGGAGTGACGGTTCGCGGGAAGCTCACTTTCGTCAGCGCCACCGTGAATCCGGAAACGCGCACTGTCCGCATCCGCATGGACCTCAAGAATCCGCACCGGCGGTTCAAGCCGGCCATGCTGGCGACGGTGATGCTCTCCGACAACACGGAGCGCAAACAGGTGGTGCCGGAGACGGCCGTAGTGCGCGAAGGCAATCAGGACCACGTGTTCATTCAAACCGGAGAGCGCAGTTTCCTGCTGCGGCAGGTGACCTTGGGCGCGGAGTTTGGCAAGCAGTGCGTGCTGGCGGATGGGGTCCGTCCCGGCGAGAAGATCGTGCTGGACGGCGCATTCCATCTCAACAACGAACGCAAACGGCTGGCGACGCAAGGGAGTTGAAGGATGCTCGATTTTGTAGTCCAATCGGCGCTCCGGCAGCGCCTCGTGCTGGTGGTTGTCTCGACGGCGCTTTTCTTCTTCGGCATCCATGCGGCGCGGAAGCTGTCCGTGGATGCGTTCCCCGATGTCACCACGGTCCAGGTGCAGATTGCCACCGAGGCTCCGGGGCGGTCTCCGGAAGAAGTGGAGCGATTCATTACCGTGCCTGTGGAAATCGCCATGACGGGATTGCCGAGCTTGACCGAAATGCGCTCGCTCAACAAGCCGGGGCTCTCGATTGTGACGCTGGTGTTTGAAGACAGCACCAACGTCTATTTCGCGCGGCAGTTAGTCAGTGAACGGCTTTCCGAGGCGCGCGAGAAGTTTCCCGAAGGCATCACGCCGACGCTCGGTCCAGTGTCGTCCGCTTTGGGCGAAGTCTATCAGTACACCATCGAGCGGCCCGACGACGGCGAACGCGTATTGAGCAAAGAAGAGCTGGTAGAGCGCCGGATCGTGCAGGATTGGGTGGCGCGTCCGCTGCTGCGCTCCATTCCGGGAGTGGCGGAGATCAACTCCACGGGCGGCTACGTCAAGCAATACCAGATTCTGGTGGACCCCTTCCGGTTACGCTATTACGGCGTCACCATTCAGGATGTCCATCATGCGCTGGCAAGGAACAACGCGAACTCGGGCGGGGGCATCCTGCCGCGCAGCGCGGAGCAGTATCTGATTCGCGGCGTCGGCCTCATCCGCAGCCTCGATGACATTCGCACCATCGTGCTCAAGGAGGTCGGTTCGACGCCCGTTTTCATCCGCGACGTGGCCGAGGTGAAGTTCGGCGAAGAGGTCCGTCACGGCGCGATGGTCAAGGGCGGGTACACGGAGGCGGTGGGCGGCATCGTGATGATGATCGCGGGAGGAAACGCCAAGGAGGTGGTGAGCCGCGTCAAGGCCCGCGCGGCCGAGATCAACTCACGCGGGATGCTGCCGGAGGGCTTGCGGATTGTGCCTTACTATGACCGCTCCGAACTGGTGGACGCCGCGCTGCACACGGTGATCAAGGTGCTGATAGAAGGCATCGTGCTGGTGGTGGTGATTCTGTTTCTGTTCCTCGGCGACCTGCGCAGCAGCCTTGTCGTAATTGCGACGCTGGTGCTGACTCCGCTGCTGACGTTCATCGTGATGAATCACGCCGGCCTATCGGCAAACCTGATGTCGCTCGGCGGCCTCGCCATCGCCATCGGCCTGATTGTCGACGGGTCCGTCGTGGTGGTGGAGAACGTGTTCGCCAAGCTCAGCCATCAGCGCACCGGCAGCAAGCTCCAGATGGTGTTCGAGGCCGTGAAGGAGGTCGGCACGCCGGTCATTTTCGGGATCAGCGTGATCATCCTGGTGTTCCTCCCGCTGATGACGCTCGAAGGGATGGAGGGGAAGATGTTCTCCCCGCTTGCCTACACCATCGCCATCGCACTCGCGATTTCGCTGCTGCTGAGCCTGACGCTATCTCCAGTGCTTTCGTTCTATTTGCTGAAGGGGGGCGGCGAACACGACACGCTGCTGGTGCGGATGCTGAAGAAACCCTACGTTTACGTCCTCCACGCGGCGCTGCATAACGAAAAGAAGACCATCGTCATGGCCCTTGCGTTGTTCGTAGCGGCAATGGCTCTATTTCCTTTCCTCGGGACCTCGTTCATACCGGAGATGAAAGAAGGGTCCATCTCTCCCAACATCGACCGCGTGCCGAATATCTCGCTCGATGAATCCATCAAGGTGGAGATGGAGGCGCTGCGCATGGTGCGGACCGTCGCCGGAGTGAAGAAAGTGGTCTCGCGCCTGGGGCGCGGAGAATCGCCGGCGGACGCGGCGGGTCCGAACGAAGCCGACGTCATCGCGTCTCTGAAGCCTCGCGAGGAATGGCCGAAAGGGTGGACGCAGGATAGCATCGCCGACGAAATCCGCAACCGGCTTCTGAAGATTCCGGGAGTGAATCTGGTAATGGCCCAGCCCATCTCGGACCGGGTGGATGAACTGGTGACCGGAGTGCGCGCGGACGTCGCCGTGAAGTTGTTCGGCGATGATCTGAACGTCCTTGTGGAGAAGGCCAACGAGATCGGAAAGGTGGCGAACGCCATTCGCGGCGTGCGCGATACCAGGATCGACCGCGTCGGCGGGCAGCAGTATTTGAACATCACCATTGACCGGCAGGCAATCGCCCGCTACGGGCTGAACGCCTCCGACGTGCACGACGTAATCGAAACGGCCATCGGCGGCAAAGCTGCCACGGAGATCTACGAAGGCGAGAGGCGTTTTCAGGCCGTGGTCCGGTTTCCCGTATCGCTGCGGAACAGCGTGGAAGAGATCAAGCGGATTGTCCTCGAGACGCCCGCCAACGGCAAGGTAATGCTCGAAAGCCTGGCCGATATCCGCGTGGTGGAAGGCCCGGCGCAGATCAACCGCGACATGGCGAAACGCCGCATTGTCGTCGGCGTCAACGTGCAAAACCGCGATCTGGGCGGCTTTGTGGAGGAGTTGCGCAGAGAGGTGGCGCGACGTGTCCCGCTTCCCGCCGGCTACTACATCGAATGGGGCGGGCAGTTCCAGAACATGGATCGGGCGTTGCGGCACTTGAAGATCATCGTGCCCATCACGATCGGCGCGATTTTCTTCCTGCTGTTTCTGTTGTTCGGCTCCCTCCGCTTCGCCGCGCTGATCATCACGGTGCTGCCGTTCGCTTCCATCGGCGGTGTGGTGGCGCTGTATCTTACAGGAGAGTATCTCTCCGTTCCGGCGTCGGTTGGCTTTATCGCGCTGTGGGGAATTGCGGTATTGAATGGCGTGGTTCTCGTATCCTGTATTCGAAAACTGCGGGAGGGGGGCCTCGAGCAAAAACGCGCCGTGGTGGAAGGCGCGCTGATGCGATTCCGTCCGGTGATGATGACCGCCACGGTAGCGGCTCTGGGACTGGCGCCGTTCCTGTTCGCCACCGGCCCCGGGTCGGAGGTGCAGCGTCCGCTGGCGATTGTCGTCATCGGCGGCCTGTTCACTTCGACGCAACTGACGCTTATCGTGGTGCCTACCATCTACCGGCTGTTCGAGGGTAAGGGACCGGTGGAGAGCGCCGGCGACGAGGCCGAAGAGTTTGCTTCCGCCGCGCACTGAAGCAGGCTCTCCGCGAATGCGGGACGCGTGGTACATTCCAAGGGAAACCATCTCCATGCGAATTTCCGGCGGAGTCATTTGGGCAGCGGCGCTGTTGGCGATGGCTGTGTGCGCGGATGCGGAGACCGGAGCGCGGAAGCCGGTACGCAAGGCATCGTCCCCGCTCAGCGTGCAACGCCGCATCGACGCGCTGCTGGCGGCGAAGCCCGCGCGGAACGCGCAGTGGGGGATTCATGTAGTGAGCCTGAAGACCGGGCGCGTGGTGTACGAACGGAACGCCGGCGAGCATTTCGCGCCGGCCTCGAACATGAAGCTGTTCACCACCGCGCTTGCCTTGTCGCGCCTGGGCAAGGATTACCGTTTCGTGACCACCGCGCGCGCGGACCACAATCCGGACGCCGCGGGGCGCATCGAGGGGGATCTCCGTCTGGTAGGCGGGGCCGACCCCACGTTCTCAGGAAGAGCATATCCTTACCGCAAGGACGACAACGCGCCGAATCCGCTCGAGCCGGTCGAGTTGCTTTGCAACGCGATTGTCGACCGCGGAGTCCGCGTGATCAGCGGCGACATCGTGGGCGATGACAGGCTGTTTCCCTATGACCCCTACCCGGAGGGTTGGACCGTCGATGACAGCATCTGGGAATACGGCGCTCCGGTGAGCGCGCTGGTGTTCAACGACAACGCGTTCACGCTCGTGGTGCGGCCGGCCAATGAGGTGGGCGGACCCGCTCAGGTGATGCTGAGCCCGCCGGCGCTCCCTCTTGTCATCGACAATCAGGTAACCACGGTGGGGAACGGCGATGTTTCGGACGTGCAGGTGAACCGGCTGGCCGGCTCACGCGAGGTGCGCGTAACCGGAAAATTGCGGTTGCAGAGCAAAGGAGTGCGGCAATTGCTGGCGGTGGACGATCCGGCGCTCTATGCGGCGTATGTCCTGTACGACGAACTGACGCGGCGCGGGGTGCGGATTGACGGGGTTCCCGTGGCGCGTCATCGCTGGTCCGTGGAGGAGCCGTTTGATCCGAATGAAGGCGTGGAACTGGCGCGGCGGGAGTCGCCTCCGCTCGCGGACGTCGCGCAGATGGTGGACAAGGTGAGCCAGAACCTGCATGCCGAGATTCTGCTGCGCGAAGTGGCTCGAGTGCGGCGAAAGGAGGCCACGCGGGAGGCCGGGTTAAAGGAGATGAAGCAGTTTCTCACAGAGATCGGAGTACCGCCGGATTCCTATCACTTCGAGGACGGCTCCGGGTTGTCGCGGCGGACGCTTGTGGCTCCTGCGGCGATCACGCGGCTGCTCGTCTACATGGATGGCCGCGAGCAGGATGGATGGGACCGGATGTTGCCGGTCGGGGGAGAGGACGGCACCCTCGAATCGCGCTTTGAAAAGGCGCGCTTCGCCTCGGCCATTCACGCCAAGACCGGAACGCTATCCACCGCAAGCGCGCTTTCGGGATATGTCACCACCGGCCGCAAAGCGCGGCTCGCCTTTTCCATCATTGCCAATGGCTACACCCTGCCTTCCTCCGAAGTGCGCCGGGTGATTGATAGAATTGGATTAGCGTTGATTGATTGGGAAGGGAACTGATTGGGAAGGGAACTGATTGGGAAGGGAACTGATTGATATGCCCATCTTTGAATATGCATGCGACGAATGCGGGACGAAGTTTGAGAAGCTGGTGCGGCGCAGCGAAGACGCCGTCGAGTGTCCCAAGTGCGCTTCCAACCACCTGACACAGCAGCTCTCCACGTTTTCCGCCCACGCGAACAGTTCGCCGGCGCGGAGCGAAATGCCTCAATGTCCCGGCGGGATGTGCGGAACTCCGGATTTCTGCGGCCGGAACTGACGCCGGTACCCATCGATGGACGAACGGGATTTTTTTGTCGAGTCGAGGACCACAAAGACCATTGACCTGGTCTGCACCTTCTGCCGCGGCAAGGATTCTTACGAACTGCCATGGGTGGTTCGCAAGAAGAGAGGTTCGGTTCCGCGCGGAGCCGATGAGCGGGACCGGGCGAAGTTCGCCAAGATGCAGAGCTACATGGTGCTGGCGCAGGACAAGGTGTCCTGCAAGCGCTGCCGCAAGCCTTTCGACGTTTCGGGAACCAAGACCATTGCTTTCTTGACCGACTAGCGCGGCGGGAGCGGAATGCGGTTCCACTTCCACCGGCTGCGATTCGAAATGGCGGCGCGGGATCGCATGTATCTGCCTCCGGGCAAGGCTGGAAACGTGCTGCGCGGCTCCCTGGGCCTGATGCTACAGGCCGTCGATAGCGAGGCTTATGAGCGATTATTCGCTCCCCGCGCCGCCGGCGGCCCCAGCGGCCTGGCCGATGCTCCGCGTCCTTTTGTGTTTCGCGTCGCGGCGCTCGAAGCGGGGCTGCGGCTCGAGCCTGGAGACCGTTTCGTTTTCGCAATGAACCTGTTTGAAGAGGCCGGGGAATCCGGGCCGGCCTTTGCCGCGGCGTTCGACCGCCTGGGGCGGGAGGGCCTCGGTCCCGGCCGCGGTAAAGCCTTGCTCGTGAACTGGGAGCAGCAGGCTTTGTTTGTGGATCTCTCCGAGAGGGCTCAGAGTGTGGGCCGCATCCAAGTGCGCTTCGTCACACCCACGGAGATCAAAGCAGACGGCGGGTTGCTGCGGGAGCCGCTCTTCGGCGTTCTCATGGCACGCATCCGGGACCGCATCAGCACGCTGCGCGGGCTCTACGGAGCCGGTCCGCTCGAGATGGATTTCCGCGAGTTCGGAGAGCGCGCCGCTTGTGTCCGCCTCTCGTCTTGCGATGTCCGGCATGTGGAAGCCGAGCGCCAAAGCACCCGTACCGGCCTGCGCCATCCTCTGGGCGGTTTTGTGGGAACTGCCGCTTACGAGGGGGATTTGGCGGAATTCCTTCCCTACCTCCAGGCTGCATCGCACACCGGCGTCGGGCGGCAAACCGTTTGGGGGAAAGGGGAAATCGCGATTGAGTGACGGCGGTCACGGTTTGGCGCGACGGTTGCTCCTAGAGTGAGAGCATGGGCACGCAGAAAAAAATGCTGATTCGCCGGACCTCCCCGGACGTGTCCCAGATCGTCCGAAGGACTGTACAGGGCCTCTTCTTCCTGCTGAATCTCTGGATCGGGACGCAGTTTTTCTTCTTCGTGCGCGGGATGGAGAGCGGGAACGGAGGGTGGGGCCGGCCGGCGGGCGTGGAGGGGTGGCTGCCCATCGCAGGAATGATGAACACGAAGTACTTCCTGCTCACCGGCGAAGTTCCGGGCGTACATCCGGCGGCCATGTTTCTGTTCGTCGCATTCGTCGGCATGAGCCTGCTGCTGCGAAAAGCGTTCTGCGGCTGGCTTTGTCCGGTGGGGGCCGTTTCCGAGCAGTTGTGGAAACTGGGCCGCGATACGTTCCGCGGTAATTTTGCTCTGCCCAAATGGATCGACATACCCCTTCGAGGGGTGAAATACCTGCTGCTTGGATTCTTCGCATACGCGGTGGCGGGCATGGACGCATCGGACCTGCGGGCGTTCCTATATTCGCCCTATGGGGTGATCGCCGACGTGAAGATGCTCGATTTCTTCCGCAACCTGAGCGTCACCGCCGCGATTGTGCTGATCGTGCTGGTGGTGGCGTCGGTTTTTGTGCGCAACTTCTGGTGCCGCTATCTCTGCCCGTACGGGGCGCTGATGGGCCTTGTCTCGCTGCTGAGCCCTCTGCGCATCCGGCGCAATGAGGAGCGCTGTATCGACTGCGCCAAGTGCGCCAAGGCCTGCCCGGCGAACCTGCCCGTGGACACGCTGGTGCAGATCCGGTCGGCGGAATGCATCGGATGTCTGGAATGTGTCGCGGTGTGTCCGGCGGAAGGCGCGCTCGCAATGAACGCGCCACGGCGCCGCGAGGTGGCGCCATGGGTGATGGCGGCGGCGATCGCGGTTCTGTTTTTCGGCATCGTCGGATTCGCCAAGATCAGCGGGCACTGGGAGGGGACGGTGCCGGAGATGGTCTACCGCCGGCTGATTCCTTCTCTGGCGGAGATGGGGCATCCTTAAGCGCAAGCGCTAACTACTTTCCGGCGCAAAATTCCTGACGTAAGCTGTTTGTTTCCATAGGAACCCGACTGGCACACGTGCTTGGTCGAACAGAATCGCGCGCCAATGCCTTGCGGCCCTCGGGAGACTGAACTCATGCC
>WBZR01001702.1_pt1 | contig 26054 bp, 15 predicted proteins | sample 5204231 | NCBI WGS metagenome assembly WBZR01 (sample SAMN12412403, study PRJNA552823) | activated sludge metagenome | isolation source: activated sludge from anammox sidestream of wastewater treatment plant... | place: USA: Virginia | collected 2017-08
TTGATGGACAGGAAGGCAGATTAAATAAACGCGGTGATGCAAAAGCTTTTGACGGCGCATATAAAGAAATTATCAATGGATTTAATAATGTGCTCGACTCGGTTATATTGCCGATACAAGAGAGTGCAAAACTTATTGGAAAATATGCAGAAGGTGATTTTACATCAAGAATAACTTCTCAATATAAGGGAGATCATCAGCTTATTGTAAACAGCCTAAATACAATGGGTGATTCAGTAAGCAGAGTATTAAATCAAGTTAAAGAAGCAGTTCAGGCAACTGCAAGTGCAGCAAATCAGATATCTTCTTCTACAGAAGAGATGGCTGCCGGTGCTCAGGAGCAATCATCGCAGGCTACAGAGGTTGCCGGTGCTGTTGAAGAAATGACTAAAACTATTCTTGAAACTTCTAAGAACGCTTCTGTTGCTGCTGAAAGCTCAAAATTTGCTAATGAAACAGGTCTGAAAGGAACTAAAAAAGTTGAGGAATCAAAAAATGGTATGAACAAGATTGTTTCCTCTGCACAGAATACCGCTCATATTATTTCTTCATTAACAAACAAAACTGATCAAATTGGAGAAATAACCCAAGTAATAAATGATATAGCAGATCAAACTAACCTTTTAGCTCTTAACGCTGCAATTGAAGCTGCAAGAGCCGGTGAACAAGGAAGAGGATTTGCTGTTGTTGCTGATGAAGTAAGAAAACTTGCTGAACGTACTACCAAAGCAACTAAAGAAATTGCTGATATGATCAAGATGATTCAAAGAGAAGCTAAAGATGCTGATGAATCAATGAATGAAGCGAAAACCGCAGTTGAACTTGGGATGAAACTTACTGATGAAGTTGGTGTTGTATTAAATGAAATAAGTCACGAGAATAATAAGGTAGCAGATGTTGTTGGACAGGTTGCTGCTGCAAGTGAAGAACAATCCAGCGCTGCTGAACAGATAAGTAAAAACATCGAATCGATAAGCAGTGTAACACAGCAAAGTGCAAGCGGATTACAGCAGATTGCTCACGCTTCTGAAGACTTAAACAGATTAACATTAAATCTGCAGGAATTAATCGCTCAGTTTAAGGTTGATAATTCAACAAGCCATTTTGCAGTAAGACAAAATGGAAAGTTAGTCCACTCCTAACACATTTCTTCAATTTTGGGCAGCCAAGGGGAGGCTGCCTTTTTTAATCACTATTTATCCTCTTCCAAATAATCAAAGACCTATAGTATTAACTTCTTTTGTAATTATTCGATAATATAATGAGAAATGTTACTCTTATTTAATGCTTAGGAAAATAAGCTGCTATAAAACACCATATAAACATTACAGAATTTTAATTTAAGTAAATAGCTTTAGAAATGGCAGGATACCACCAGGAGCCAACAGAAAGGATAATAAAGAATGATTACAAAATTATTTTCAGAAGTAAAAGTTATAGTAATATGAGAGTGGTATCATTATTATCCTTAATGCAGTTATTGATTCCTTTAGAGAGAACAAAAATTATAGAATATACTTCAAGAAAAAACTTTGACAGCAGAAATGAAAAATGAACGGCAAGGTGATTATCAGCTACCAAAACAAGTAGTTGACCAAGTTACTATTGCTTTAAGAAACACCCCAATTTTTGGAACGATATCATGACAATTAGAAGACCCCAAACCGGATTATCATTTAAAATAATAACCTCTGTTTTTTTAAGTATTTCAATTGTCTTCTTAATTATTTTTCTTTATAACTATAATGTTACAAGCTCAATTATTGAGAAGAAAGTTGAAGACACAGCAGAAAACCTCACACAAAAAAAAATAAATCAGGTTGAAACCATATTAGTTTCAGTTGAAAAGGTTCCTCAGAATATTGCAAACCTGATTGAAAAATTTTCTTATTCTGAAGACCAACTTATCGAGATATTAAATATAATGGTTGGTGAAAACGATGCAATTTATGGTGCTACTATTGCATTTGAACCATATATGTTTGATAAAGGGAAAAAATATTTAGCACCTTATGTATATAAATCTTCCGGCAGCTTAGAAATATCGTCGTTAGCAACAGAGGCGTACAATTATCCAAGTGCTGATTGGTATAAAGTACCAAAATCACTTGGTAAGGCAGTATGGAGTGAACCATATTATGATGAAGGCGGCGGTAATGCGTTAATGTCCACTTTCTCTGTTCCTATCTTTAAAAGAGTGAATGGCGAAAGGAAAATTATAGGCATCATTACTTCAGATATTTCTTTAGAATGGCTTGATGAGATTGTAGCAACTAATAAAGAACTGGAATCCAGTTATGGTTTTTTAGTTTCAAAAGAAGGGCGCTTGATTACATTTCCTGATAGTAAAATGATAATGCGTTCAACAATATTTGATTTGGCAAAGTCATTAAAATCACCGCAGCTTGAACAAGTAGCTGAAAATATGATAAAGGGGAGGAACGGTTTTACTAAGTATAACTATGTTGATAAAACAGATGATAAAGTTAATTGTATATATTATGCACCTATTCCTCTAAATGGCTGGTCAATCGCAGTTACTTATCCTGATAAATTAACTGATGAACTCGATTCATTAATTAAAAAATTAACTGCATTAAGTATAATAGGTCTATTCTTATTACTTGTAGTAATAATGATAGTTTCAAAATCAATTACCAAACCTCTTACAAGATTATCTGCTGCTACTGATCATTTTGCTAAGGGAGAAATGGATTATCCGTTATTAAAGATCAAATCAAATGATGAAATTGGAAAATTGGCAAACTCATTTAATGTTATGGTAGAAAATATCCGTAGCTCAATGAAAGAAATAAAAGAGAAAAGCACACTTGCCGAGAAAGCTGCACAAGAGGCAGAAAGAGAAAAAAGGATTTCCAGTGAGAAAGAGGAATACTTACAGAATAATGCTAAAGAAATGCTTGAAAAAATGGAAAGACTATCTGAAGGAGACCTCTCTGTCAGGTTGAATTATGAGGATAAAGATGAGCTGATCACAAAACTATTTAAGGGATTTAATAATGTTGTCAGTAATTTAAGAAATGTAATCCTTAAAGTAACCGAAGCAGTTCAGGCAACTGCAAGTGCAGCAAATCAGATATCTTCTTCTACAGAAGAGATGGCTGCCGGTGCTCAGGAACAATCATCGCAGGCTACGGAGGTTGCCGGTGCTGTTGAAGAAATGACTAAAACTATTTATGAAACCACAAAGAACACAAATCAGGCATCTGATGCTGCTAAGAATTCCGGTAAAGTTGCCAGAGAAGGTGGAAAGGTTGTTGAAGAAACAATTGCAGGTATGAATAAGATAGCTGAAGTTGTAAGGGAAAGCGCAGAAACAGTTCAACAGTTAGGAAAGAACAGTGATCAGATTGGTGAGATCGTTCAGGTAATTGATGACATTGCAGATCAGACCAACCTTTTAGCTCTTAACGCTGCAATTGAAGCTGCAAGAGCCGGTGAACAAGGAAGAGGATTTGCCGTTGTTGCTGATGAAGTAAGAAAACTTGCTGAACGTACTACCAAAGCGACTAAAGAAATTGCAACTATGATAAAGCAAATTCAAAAAGATACAAATGGTGCAGTTGAATCTATGCAGCAAGGAACTCAGGAAGTTGAATCAGGAAAAACATTAGCTGAGAAAGCTGGTGCTTCGCTAAAAGATATAATTAACGGTGCAGAACAGGTTGTTGATATTGTCAGTCAGGTTGCTGCTGCAAGTGAAGAACAATCCAGCGCTGCTGAACAGATAAGTAAAAACATCGAATCGATAAGCAGTGTAACACAACAAAGTGCAAGCGGATTACAGCAGATTGCTCACGCTTCTGAAGACTTAAACAGATTAACATTAAATCTGCAGGAATTAATCGCTCAGTTTAAGGTTGATAATTCAACAAGCCATTTTGCAGTAAGACAAAATGGAAAGTTAGTCCACTCCTAACACATTTCTTCAATTTTGGGCAGCCAAGGGGAGGCTGCCTTTTTTAATCAGCTCTGATTTTAATTAATTTCAACTAACTAACTGTGTTCTGGAAATCCATCTAATTATTACATAATTTTACAATAACATATTTGTAATAATTCTTTTAAGGTGATTTATGTTTGATAAACAGGTTTATATCGATAGAAGAAATGAGTTGAAAAAAAGTTTTAAAAGCGGTGTACTGCTATTCCCCGGTAATGATGAAGCAGCAATGAATTATCCCGGCAATACTTATAAGTTCAGGCAAGACAGCTCTTTTCTTTATTACTTTGGAATTGATATTCCGGGAATGACCGGATTAATTGATCTCGATGAAGATAAAGAATATTTATTTGGTTATGAGTTTACTATAGAAGATACTGTTTGGATGGGTCCCCAGCCAAAACTTTCAGAGCTTGCCGGACAAACCGGAGTTGAGTTTTCGAAGCCGATTGCTGAACTGAAGAAATTCTTGAAATCAAAAAAGAAAAAGCAATCTAAAATCCATTTTCTGCCGCCTTACAGAGCTGAACATATTCTTAAACTATCTGATCTGCTCGATGAAAATCCGAATCGGTTAAAAAGTAAGTATTCTAAAAAATTAATTGAAGCAGTCGTTGCACAAAGATCTATAAAAGCTGAAGAAGAAATTGCTGAAATAGAATACGCGATGGAAATTGCATATCAGATGCATACAACTGCTATGCGTATGGCTAAACCCGGAGTTATAGAAAGAGATATTGCAGGAGCAATTGAAGGTATCGCACTTTCAATTGGGAATGGTGTTTCATTTCATTCTATCGTTTCTAAAAACGGACAAACATTGCACAATCATTTTCACGGAAATGTATTGAAAGAAGGTGATCTATTAGTTTGTGATGCCGGCGCAGAATCGCTTTTACATTATGCCAGTGATATTACACGAACAACTCCGGTTGGCGGAAAGTTTTCTTATAAACAAAAAGAAATTTATGAGATAGTTCTTACCGCACAAAAAAATGCTATAAATATGATCAAACCGGATGTAAAGCATGTTGATGTCCACCTGACCGCTGTTAAAATAATTGCCGCCGGTTTATCTCAATTAGGACTAATGAAGGGCGATCTTAATTCGGCGGTTAAAGCCGGTGCTCATGCTTTATTTATGCCTCACGGTTTAGGACACATGATGGGGCTTGATGTTCATGACATGGAAAATCTTGGCGAAGATTATGTTGGATACGATAATACCACCAAAAGAAGCGATCAGTTTGGATTATCTTATTTAAGATTGGCTAAAGAACTTAAGCCAGGATTTGTCTTTACCTGTGAACCGGGAATTTATTTTATTCCTGAACTTATTGATCTTTGGAAGTCTCAGAAGAAATTTAAAAACTTTATTAATTATGATAAGGTTGAAGAGTACAGAGATTTTGGCGGAATAAGAATAGAGGACAACATTTTAGTTACCAAAACTGGATATAAAGTTCTTGGGCGACCAATACCTAAAGAAGCTGATGATGTAGAAGCCTGGGCAAAATCTTAAAGATATTCTATGCACAAATGCCGGGTCGTAGAGCAAATTCTCTGCGACCAGGCATTAAAATTAAATTACTTTCTATTTGTCTCCGAAAAATCTCTTCCTGCATTAAGTGCATCAATATTTAGCTGAACGACTTTCTCCCCTTTTCGCTCAAAGATTTTTCTTATTCCGTTTTCAAGTGACTGATAAGGAATATCGATAAACGGGGATGCTGCACCAAGTATAACCATATTTGATGAGCGTGATGATTTTATCTGTCGCGCAATCTCATCGGCATTAAGCACAATTTTTCTCGGCAGTTTATTTATTTCCTCAAGTAATTCATTTAAGTCGGGATAATTAGGAATATTAACAAACGGTGTTGAATTAGTAACAAGCCATCCATTTTCAGACAGCCATGGCAGATATCTTAAAGATTCCATGGGTTCAACAGAAATTATTATATCAGCACTGCCTTGAGGAATAAGATCACTTGCGATTTCCTTTTCCGAAATTCTTAAATGAGACTGCACAGCACCGCCGCGCTGGCTCATTCCGTGCACTTCTGCTTGTTTAAGATAAAGCTGATTTTCCAAAGCTGCCATCCCAACAACAGCGGCAATTGAAAGAATTCCCTGTCCGCCAACCCCTGATAATATTATATCTGATTTCATTTAACGACCTCCGTTGTCTTCACTTTCTGTTCTCGCTTTGTTCTGCTTGCAGTTTGAATGCATTCTCTTCTCGAAATAATTACAGACACTCCATCATACATAATCTCTTCGCGAAGTATCTTTACCATTTCATCATGATGCTTTGGCAAGGGAGTAAGAATTCTTACGTGTTCCGGTTTTACACCAATGCCAATACATATTTGTTCAAGCTTACCTGTTGCAGGCGAATCCTGTCCTCCGGTCATTCCAGCTACTGAGTTATCAGAAATTATTACAGTAACGGGAGAGTTTTCATAAACACAATCAAGCAGGGCAGTCATCCCGCTATGAGTAAAAGTCGAGTCGCCTATTACAGCAATGGAGGGACGAACACCAGCATCAGCTGCACCTTTAGCCATTGTAATTGATGCACCCATATCAACACAGGAATTAATTGAATTCCATGGTGGAAGAGCACCAAGGGTATAGCATCCTATATCAGAAAATACTTTTTGTTTGCCGAACTCTTTCATTGTTTCATTAAGTGCATTGTAAATATCACGATGGCTGCAGCCTGCACAAAGCTCAGGCGGACGATTTGCTACAATTGGCGGTATTTCCATACCTGTCTTTACTTTTTTACCGAGGGCTTTTGCAACTATATCAGGATTCAATTCTCCGTCACGCGGAACTGTTCCATCTAACCTTCCTTTAATTTTATTACTTCGATCCAAAAATCCTTTTAACATTTCTTCAACAAAAGGATAACCATCTTCTAATACAATAATTTGTTCACACTCATTTACTATCTTCTCGATTTTTTCGAATGGTAAAGGATATTGACCAATTTGTAAAACAGGATTAGGGAAAATTCTATCAGGAAAATTTTCCATCAGATAATTAAAAGAAATTCCGCAGGCAATTATTCCAATTGATTTATTTCTTGCGGGATAATAAGTATTAAACGATGATTGTTCCGATTTTTGCTCCATTAAAGATTGCAGACCAAGTAAACCCTTGTATCTTTTTCTTGCATTTGCCGGAAGCAGAACAAACTGAATCGGGTCTTCAGGATAGCTTAATTTATTTTCCGGTTTTAAAGGTCGTCTTTCAATACCGGCTCTTGAATGAGCCAGCCTTGTTGTTATTCTTAATAAAACAGGAATTTTTAGTCTTTCAGATAATTCAAATCCTTCATAAGCCATTTCGTAAGCTTCCTGCTGATTAGAAGGTTCAAAGATTGGTATCATTGCAAACTTTCCGAAGAACCTGGAATCCTGTTCGTTTTGAGATGAATGCATTGAAGGATCATCAGCAACTGTTATAATCAAGCCGCCATTAACTCCTGTAATAGCTGAGTTTATAAAAGCATCAGCAGCAACATTTAATCCAACGTGTTTCATACAAACCATTGCACGTTTACCGGCATAACTCATTCCAAGTCCGGCTTCCATTGCTGTTTTCTCGTTTGCAGACCAAAGTCTGTGCAGATTTCTTTCAATTGCAATTTTATTATTTTGAACATATTCAGTTATTTCGGTTGATGGTGTTCCGGGATACGCATAAATACCAGACATTCCTCCATCTATTGCACCTTGGGCAATAGCCTCAGCACCTAATAATAATATCTTTTCCATCACTCCTCTCTTTCTTTTTTCATAATGGAAATTTTTCAAAATCTGATATGTAAAAATACGGAAATGATTTCTGTTTTCCTGCCTTCGGCTGCTTAATTGGATAATTCAAGATGCAATTATTGTAAAATATCATTCTTATCTTTACTAAAAAGATATATTTGATTAATGATACTTGATGATTTAAAGAAAAAGAAAAATTCAAGTGGTATAATCCGGTTATCAGATGTCGATCCATCCTTAGAAAAGATATTTTCTGTTTATTTAAAAAGAGATAAAAGGATCTACAATGATGACGAAGTAAAACTGCTGCCTTATGCTTCTCAAAGAAATCCTCATAAATCAGAATGGGAAATCCGTACCAGATCGTTCCTGAGATTACGGGATTATCTTTCAAAGAAAAGTACAAGACTTAACATTCTTGATGTAGGCTGCGGCAACGGATGGTTAATTGGTCAGCTTGCTAAGGAATTTGATCATGAATATTTTGGAATAGATATTGTACCTTCAGAGCTTGAAAAAGCCGCCCGGCTTTTTAACCGCGAGAATGTTCATTTTATTTATGGTGATATTTCAACATCATCACTGCCGACTGATACTTTTAATATAATTATACTTAACTCTTCTTTGTCTTACTTTAAGGAGCTGGATAAATTATTGAAAGAGCTTTTTTTGATCTCTAAAACTTATGGCGAAGTACATATAATTGACACACCCTTTTACAACAACAATAACTTAATGATAAATAAAAACAATTCGTTAAAATACTTTACTTCTATCGGGCTGCCGGAAATGGCTTCATATTATTTTCATCACTCGATGGATGAGCTAAGATACTTCAGATATGAATTACTCTTTAACCCGAATACTTTTAAGCATAAACTTACAGATTATTTTTTCGGACAGGACTCCCCGTTCTATTGGATTCTTGTAACGCGTTAATTTGATAAACAAAGCTGTTTGTTTTATATAATATTACCTGTTAACCGGAAATCTTTTATATTGATATTACAGTGTACAGATTTTATTTCTTTGGCTGTTATAATAAAACGTTTCTTTGCTGATTAATTGTATTATTAATCAAGAACACTTAATAAGCTTTACTTCGGATAAATTATTATATATCAATTTACACCGTTGATCTATCACATAATTTTTATTGACACGAAGATTAAATTTTAATATTATTGTTTAAACTATTTAACTAATCGGAGGCTACTATGAAGAGAGGTAATGTTTTACTTTTCTCTATTCTTTTAATGTTATTCTTTACAACTGATTTCTTTGCGCAGGTAATTTACAGCGAGGATTTCGAATCAGGTACAGCAAATGCCGGATGGTATTACTATCCAAATCCAAGCACAGGATTGCCTGAAGAAACCGTAGTTGCTGCACCAATGACCAACGCTCCTTCTGCTTTAACCGGAGGAGGAAATTTCTTAGGATATCTGCAGGATTCTGACGGCTCTTTTACAGGTTCTGCCACTGCACTTAACGGAGCTGTATCTTTAGCTAATTATTCCATTGAAGCTGATGTTTATTGTTATGTTAACGAGCCATTATCTGCTTATACCGGATTGGTCGTTTATGCTGATACAACACTTAAAGATTTTTATAAACTTAGAGCAGATTTTGATGCTAGCGACAGAATTAATTTCTCAGGGCGTAAATCTGATCCGAATACTTTTCTTCCTTTGTTCAATAAAGATTTCAAGGGAGTTGATAATCCGGGATTATTCCCCACAGTTTCAGGCTGGCATAAGATGAAGATAGAAGTAAGAAACACAAGTGCAAATGAAACGAGTTTCTGGTGTTACTTTGACGGACAACTTTTAGCAGGCTGTCCGATAGTTGATACAACATCAACAAGAAACACATCCGGAAGTTTCGGGTTGTATGCTTTTCAGCAAAGCAGCGGCGGTATCCCGGGATATTTTGATAATATTGTTGTTGAAGAACTTCCAACCATACTTTATTCAGAGGATTTCGAATCAGGTACAGCAAATGCCGGATGGTATTACTATCCAAATCCAAGCACAGGATTGCCTGAAGAAACCGTAGTTGCTGCACCAATGACCAACGCTCCTTCTGCTTTAACCGGAGGAGGAAATTTCTTAGGATATCTGCAGGATTCTGACGGCTCTTTTACAGGTTCTGCCACTGCACTTAACGGAGCTGTATCTTTAGCTAATTATTCCATTGAAGCTGATGTTTATTGTTATGTTAACGAGCCATTATCTGCTTATACCGGATTGGTCGTTTATGCTGATACAACACTTAAAGATTTTTATAAACTTAGAGCAGATTTTGATGCTAGCGACAGAATTAATTTCTCAGGGCGTAAATCTGATCCGAATACTTTTCTTCCTTTGTTCAATAAAGATTTCAAGGGAGTTGATAATCCGGGATTATTCCCCACAGTTTCAGGCTGGCATAAGATGAAGATAGAAGTAAGAAACACAAGTGCAAATGAAACGAGTTTCTGGTGTTACTTTGACGGACAACTTTTAGCAGGCTGTCCGATAGTTGATACAACATCAACAAGAAACACATCCGGAAGTTTCGGATTATATGCTTTTCAGCAAAGCAGCGGCGGTATCCCCGGATATTTTGATAATATTGTTATAAAGCAGCTTCAGTCAACTACATCAGTAGATGATAAATATGTCTTTAATGTACCGGAGGAATTTTATTTAGCTCAAAACTATCCGAACCCTTTCAACCCTTCAACTAATATCATTTACAATATTAAAGAAGCAGGAAATGTTTCGCTGATAATCTATGATATTTTAGGTGAGAGAGTTAAAACTCTTGTTTCTCAATTTCAATCACCTGGACAATACAGTGTAAGCTGGAATGGATTGAATAACGCTGGAAATCAGGTAAGATCAGGAATATATATCTACTCGCTGCAGACAAATAATGCAGTTATAAGTAAAAAAATGTTGATGCTTAAATAATTCCTGTTCTTTTCATTAAATAGAATTAAGAAATTGAGCAGATTTCTTACTATTAAAAACAGGTGCTGCCGTATAAAGTCAGCACCTTACTTTTATTAAAAGTTTAGAGGGTGTTTTTAAAAAAAAGATATTTAAAAACCTTAACAGTTAAAAATGACATTAAACGTGAGAATTTTTTTATCTATCAAACGAGTATGTAATTTATTCGTTTTACTTTTGTTTACCACAGTATTTTTGCCGGTATCACAATTACATTCCGGAACAACAGGAAAGATAGCAGGTGTTGTAAGAGATGCTGCTACCGGTGAACCAATCCCGGGCTGTAATATTGTAATTGTCGGTTCAACCATTGGCGCTGCAAGCGATATTAATGGTCAATATTTTATAATTAATATCACTCCGGGTAAATATTCAATAAAAGCATCAATGGTCGGATACAGAAGCATTACTGTGGATAATGTTCAGATCATTGCTGACTTAACAACACAAATTGATTTTAATCTGGAGTCCGCTTCCGTTCAGCTTGAAGGTGATATCATTGTAACTGCTGAACGCCCATTGGTTCAGTTAGATGAGACTTCCAAACAAGCAACTGTTACATTCGATGAAATTGTAAATATGCCTGTCAACAGCATCACCGAAATTTTAACAACAAAAGCAGGATTTACAGTTGATGCAAACGGTGATCTTCACGTAAGAGGAGGAAGAACTTCTGAAATCTCATATATGGTAGATGGAGTTAAGATGGAAGATCCGCTTTATCGTGAAACAAATAATAATTTTAATAAAGATGCAATAAACCAGATGGTGATTATCAGCGGAACTTTCAATGCAGAATATGGTGATGCAATGTCCGGTATTGTTAATATTACAACTCAGGATGGAGGCACAAATTTTAAAGGAAGAGTTGAATACACCACACCAACTTTAGAAGGATCGAAGTACAGAAAAGCAAATGCTTTTCCCGGAGTGCAGGATTTATACCAATACAAAGAAACCAGCGTACTTGATGAAGCCTGGATTGGAATTCCCGGACAGCTCAGAGCTTCTTTAAGCGGTCCCATTTTATCCGACTTAACTTTTTTCCTTTCAGGATATTCACTTAATAAAGACAGTTATCTGCCGCATGGCTATAATACTTCAATAGATGGATTTGGCAAGCTAACTTATTTTGCTTCGCCGACACTTAAATTTGGGTTATCAAACCAGTTTACTAATACAAAACAACAAGGTTACAGCCATCCATGGAAGTACAGAAGTGATCATCAGACACATACTACAACCAAATCCAACAGGCAAATATTAAACGCAACACATACGGTAAATCAAAACTTATTTTATACTGTAAACCTATCAAGATTTGAAAACAATGCTTTAACACAAGTTGGTAATAAACGTCCTGAAGAATACACAATCGGCAGAACCGGCGAATCGGTTTATTTTTATGTTGATGGTGATGATTCAAGATATGCTGATAATAAAACTTTAACATACAGAGGAAAGCTTGATGCAACCTGGCAGGCTAATAACTATCATCAATTTAAAAGCGGATTGGAAATAATAAAACATAAGATTGATGTTCACGAAGAATCTGCCCCATGGCCATCTGGTGCAAACTTTAAGGATATTTATTCAAAATCACCGGCAGAATTTTCTGCTTATATCCAGGATAAAATTGAATATGATTATCTTATTGTAAATGTTGGAATAAGACTGGACTACATAAATCCGGAAGCAACAATGTGGCCTGATATCAGACGCTTTGGTGAATTTGACCAGAACAATAATTTTATTCCTTCAAAAGAAGTTGCAGTAGAGCCACAATATGCATTCAGCCCAAGAATAGGATTGGCATTTCCAATAACAGAACAATCTGTTCTGCATTTTGCTTACGGACATTTTTTCCAAAATCCTAATTACAACGCTCTTTACTATAACATAAAGAAAGATTTATCAACATCTCTTCCACTGATTGGAAATCCAACTGTAAAAGCTCAGAAAACCATTTCATTCGAAGCAGGTCTTAAACATCAGCTTGGAGATAACTGGGCTTTTGATATAACTGCCTGGTATAAAGATATTACCGATTTGCTTTCAACACTTCAGGTAAGTTATCTATCAAGAGATTATGTTATTTTCTACAATTCAGATTACGCAAGTGTTAAAGGTATTGATTTAACTCTTAAGAAAAGATTTGCAGATTATTTTTCAGGCTCTGTTGATTATACCTATATGATCGCCAAAGGAAATAATTCTCAGCCTCTCGGCGGTTATCTTAATGCATACACACAGGAAGAAATTCCACATCAGGAATATTTTCTTGATTTTGACCAGCGTCATAATTTCGCAGCCAACTTCAGCTTTTATGTTCCGAAAGACCATGGAATATTATCAGACCTGAATTTTAATTTTATATTCAGGGCAAGCAGCGGACTGCCTTACACACCTTACGTTGATCCTACAGTAAGGATTGATGTTAATTCAGAAAGAAAGCCATGGACTTCTTCACTTGATTTCAGATTACAAAAACAATTTCCTGTTTCTTTTTTCTCAATTGCATGGTTTTGGGAAATTACCAATTTATTTAACAATGAAAATGTTCTGTTTGTATATTCACGAACCGGAAAGCCTTTTGATAGCGGTGAACCCGGTTTGGTTGGATCTTCACCCGACGCTAATCATAATCCCGCTAATGTCGGTCCACCGCGGGCAATTACTACTGGAATACAAATAATATGGTAACCGGAGAATTTATATGTTTAGAGTTTTAATCAAGTTATTTTTTTTCTGCTTAATTGTTAGTTTATATTCTATTACACTGCAAGCTCAAAATAACTGCATCAGTTGTCATAAGGATCTTAAACCCGAACAATTAAAAAAATTAACGAAAGTAACTTCCAGTGCTGAGCGCGGTTTGGGAATTATGGATAGAGGACAGGTTGCTAATTACCTTGGCAATTATGGTATCTTATCCAACTTTCATGAATATTTTAACGAATCAGTCCGCTGGCCTAAGGATGCTTCTGATGTAATTCAATATTGTTATGGTTTAGGATTAGTTGTTGCATCTAAAAATAATGTAATCACTTCCGTAGTTGGCGGTCCATCAGATAAATACGATTGGGCACCAAAAGATGGCTCAAGAGGAAAATTATTTTCCGGTGATGTAAAAGCCGCCCCGCCGGATGAAACACCTTTTCTTGCACTAAGCGATAATCCGGAAACATGGCCGAAAGGATATTTTGATAACAACGGAAACTGGATTGAAACTCCAAATGAAAGGCATTGGCCAGGTAAATATCGAATTGATATTGATCCGGATTCACCGAATTTTGGAAATGAAGTTGTTGGTGAATTTGTTTCTGACAGAGATATCTATTGTATCTTTGATGATAAAGAAAATTCAAATCCTCAGGGTCCTTTAGGAATAGAAGTCGAACAAACTGCATACTCTTACGGAAGACCTTATGCTGAAGACATGTTAATCTGGAGTTACAATGTTCGAAATACCAGCAGCAATGTGTTAGATAGTATTTACTTAGGCTATTATGCTATCTTCAGACCTGATTTTGATAATGCAGATTATATTAATATAATTGATTCAAATCCGAGAGATGGACACCAGAACGGAGATTTTGTTTATGTCTATGATATAAATAATACTAAAGACGGCGCCTGGGCAAGTGACCCAACTGAATTAGGAATGGTTGGGCTTAATATTCTGGAAACACCTAAAAATATGGGTGTAACAGATTTTCATTATTTCAGCAGGGAATTTGCCCCCAAAACAGATGAAGAAATGTGGGCAATTATCAGCAGTAATCCAAACAATCCAAATCTGATGGTACCATCAGCATACTTTCATGGACCTGATAAGAGAATGGATATAACTAATCTTGACAGCTTAAAAAAATATTTTCCGACTGGTGCCGCAATTAACTATTTTATTATGACAGGACCTTTTACACTAAACCCCGGTGAAACAGTAAATTCAGCAGTAGGATTAGTAATGGGTAATTCAGGAACAATTCCTAATCAGCCGGATACTGTAAATTTAATGAGTAATATGAGAATGCTGCAGCAGCTATCTAAAAGAGCTTTTCAAGGTTCCGGACCTCCTAAAACTCCTATTGTCAGAGCTGTTGCCGGTGATAAAGAAGTCAAACTTTTTTGGGATTCTGCCGCTGAGGATTCAAGGGATGTTTTAACTGGTAAAAAGGATTTTGAGGGTTATAAAATTTACAGAAGCGATAATCTCGGTAAAACCTGGGGAACTCCGATTACTGATCAATTTGGAAAAGTAATTGGATATAAGCCGATCAAAATTTTTGATTTGATTGATGGTATAAAGGGACCTGATCCGGCTTTTAATCAATGGCTCGGTGACGACTCAGGTATTAAACATACTTATACAGATAAAAATCTTTTAAATGGTGTTGAATATTGGTATTGCGTTACTTCGTACGACAAAGGTAATCAGAATCCTGATAGTTTAGAACAATCATACCAATCTCCGCTTGGAAGTTCTATTTTAGAAAGTAACACTGTTTCTGTTGTACCCGGAGTAAGACCTCAAAATTTTCAACCACCGGATTTCTCTCCGACTTTAACTCCGGAAGGTTCATTACCTCCTATAGGAGGTGTTTGCCAGGGATTTGTTTCAATCGAAATTGTTGAACCTGATTCAATCACTGGTGATGATTATGTAGTTACATTCGTTGATTCTACAATTGAGGTTACCGGCTCTGATACAAACTACGTACTTGGTCTTAATCTTTACAGGATTAATTCAGTTACACGTGATACAACAATTCTTCTGGACCATCATTTATTTTCAGACGAATCCAGAGATAACCTTCCAGTTACTGACGGATTCAGATTAGTTGCTATTAATACTCCATCAGGTGTAGCTTTTCAGGGATGGACTTTGGTAAACGAAGATACTTCGACTTTTCAATGGTCAACAAAGCCAATTCCTAAATACATTGGCGACCTCCAAACAGCTCAGGAAGAAGTTTATACTATCGATGATTATAGAATTACTATTGATACAATCGGCGGATTGAATGCAAGACTTTATGATTACTTTACCGGCATTTTGTACGATACAATTTTCTATCATTTACCATTAAAAGTTGAAGTTGTTACCGATCCAAATAATCCAATTGATGTAAGCCAAAATACATTATTGATTGAATTTGCAGTCAAAGCTCCATGGGAGGAATACAGAAAATTTTATTACAGCAGACTTGGCTGGGATTTAATTCCCGGCGGTAATGCATATTCTGCCGGCAGTTTCGGATTTTATGAAAGATATCCCGACATGCTTAATTTTGAAAGATACGAGATTGACCCGGTTACAAATGATACTACTGTTACAGGTTTGGTCTTACGAACGAATAATCAGCCGGATACTTATATTAATGCTGATGGAGTAACTGTAAATCAAATTGCTATTGCTCCTTCACAAGGTGATCAATTTACAATAAGAACATTTAAACCATTCAGAAAAGAAATCAGATATGAATTTTCAACCAGAAAAGCTGGATATACTGATTCAAAGAATATTGATTTAAGCAAGATAAGAGCCGTCCCTGATCCTTACATTGTTTCTAATGAATATGAAACTTCACAATTCGGTAAACGATTAATGTTTAATCATCTGCCTAACGAGTGTAAAATATCAATCTACACTGTTGCAGGTGATTTTGTTAATGAAATTTATCATAACGATAACAGGGGATTTGATTTTTGGGATCTTAGAACATATAACGATCAATACATTGCTTACGGACTTTACGTGTTTGTTGTTAAACTTCCTGATGGAACACAGCACGTTGGAAAATTTTTAGTGATAAAATAAATTACAGCTTAATTGAACTTTTAGGTTATGTTTATGAAGAAATTGATAATAATAATTTTAGTAATCCTTCCTGCTTCTGTTTTTGCAGGAGGCTTTTCAAAAGTTGGTACTGCTGCAGCACAATTTCTTAAAATCGGTGTTGGTGCAAGAGCTATGGGAATGGGCGGTTCATTTACCGCTGTTGCCAATGACATTAGTACTATCTATTGGAATCCTGCAGGGATAGCAAATCTGGATCGGCCGCTTATTGGCTTTACACATACAGAGTGGTTTGCAGATATTTCACATGATTATGCCGGTATTGTTCTTCCAATTTCTTTTTCGGACTTTATAGCAATTCAAGCAATAATGCTTAATACGGGTGAACAAGAAGTTACAACTGTTTCAAGTCCGGATGGAACAGGGATATTTTATGATGTAAAGGATTTATCAATCGGACTATCTTACGCCAGACAATTAACGGATAGATTTTCTGTCGGAGTATCGGTTAAGTATGTTGTACAGAATTTGTACAATGTTCAGGCATCATCTTTTACATTTGATATCGGTTCTTATCTTAGAACCGGATTTCACAACCTTATAATCGGAATGGCAATTTCTAATTTTGGCGGTACAATGCAGCTTGATGGGCGCGATCTGATTACTATTGCAGATATTAACCAATCTTTTACCGGCAATTACAATCCTGATGCAAGATTAGCAACTCAGGAATATCCGTTACCTCTGATTTTCAGAGCAGGAATTTCGATGGATGTTATCGGAGGCAGTGAATCTGTATTTCAATCAGAAGATTATCGCCTTACTTTAGCTGCTGAAGGAACTCATCTTAATGATAATAATGAACGCTTTAATATTGGCAGTGAGATTTCCTGGACAGAAACAGTTTTTGTCAGAGCAGGATATAAAATAAATTATGATACAGAAAAATGGGCATTAGGTTTAGGTGTCAATATTCCCGTAGGTAATCAAAAGGTTGCTTTTGACTACGCATATATTAGTTTTGAAAACCTCGGGAATGTATCTCAGTTTTCTGTACAACTTCAATTGTAATTTTTTCTTAAATAAAGATATGACAGGAGCAGTGTTAAATGATTACTTATATCGGTAAAACAACTATGTTAATTTTGTTTACAGTTTTTAGTTTCACTTTTGTACTTAACGCTCAGAGTGAAGAAAAGAACGAAGGGGATAAAGAATTCAAAGTCTGGAAAATACCAAACATACCCAATGGTGCTGAATTTTACTTTTCGCCCGATGGACAGAGTCTTATTGGAAATGCTAAGTTTGAAGATGATTCATCTCATCAGGTTTATACTTTAAAAATTAATGGGACAGATATTAAACGAATTAATTCTATTGGTGAAGATGCGTGTTCATTTTATTTCCCTGACGGTAAAAAATTAATATGGACATCAACAAGAGACAATATAGACCTACCTAAAGGTAATTGGTCAAATCCAAAAGATTATCCGACAGGAGCAGAATTATATACAAGCGATCTTGACGGAGGAAACGTAGTAAGATTGACTAACAATCAATATTATGATGCTGAAGTTTCTGTTTCTCCGGATGGAAAGAAAATTTTATTTGCCAGACAAATTGATGGAAAATGTGATCTGTGGAAAATGAATTCTGACGGAACAGGTGAACATCAGATTACATTTACTGATGACTGGCAGGAAGGCGGCGCGTTTTATTTAAACGATAACGAGACTATTCTTTACAGAGCCTGGCTCCGTGAAAATGAAGGTCAAAGAGGAACGCCGATGACAATATTTACAATTAAAGATGATGGCACAAATCTGAAACAGCTTACATTCGATGAGGGCACAAATTGGGCGCCGTTCCCTGCACCGGATGGAGATCACTTTGCTTACGTTCGTGTACTGCCGCCTTTTAATTTCGAAATCTATTTAATGAGTATAAGTACAGGTGAACAAATCCGTTTAACTTACAGCAATGCATTCGATGGATTCCCGGCAATTTCTCCCGATGGAAGATTACTTACATTTTCATCAAGCAGAGACGAAGCACCTGGAGTAAGAACATTATCGCCATATTTGATGGATATCTCATCTCTCAATATTGGACCAAAATAAATAATATTTAATGAAAGGTATTTTAATCTTTTTTATTATTTAAAATTCATCTGAACTTGTTAAAAAAAATTTTTTTTAAAAGAATTAAAATTTTTATCGCTGTCTTCTCAATTATTTTGGGCAATATTGAATCTATTTCATTTGCCCAAAATGATGTAGATAAAAATGCAGATTCATTATTACATCAGACTAACCCGCCTCAGCATAATTCTGACTTAAGATATTCGGTCTTTGGTCCGCCCTCGCCTGCTCAATGGAAGTTTCAGCTTTCTTTTATGAATTCAAAAGATCAGAATATATCTGCATTTAATTTCTATAAAAAAAATCAGCGTGATAAAACTCTTTTCCTTTCAATCATTAATAATGGATTGGATAATGCAAATCAATATCGTGTAAAACAAATTTCGGCAGGCGTTGTTGTTTTTCCTTTTAACGATGATGACAGATATCAGTTTGAATTAGGCGGAACTGTTGATGATATTATTGATACTTCATTATACAACACGATCTTATTTTCAAGATTTACATATCGTCCTTTAAAGGAACTTTGGTTACGGTTTGGATTTGAATACTACAATGGCTATCAGGCAGGTCACGGAGTAAATCCCTATATAAACTCTGATTTAAAATCTTATTACATATCAGCAAAATATAGTATGGGTTTTCTTACTCCTATGGCTGTTTTAGGAAGCGGACGGCTTGAACAAAAGACAAATAACAGCTTTGGTGCCGGAACATTTTTATCATTTCCTTTCAATCTTTATGCTTTTGGTGGTTATATTAAAAGTACAGATGAATCTGAAAATATAAGCACTGCTGCAATCGGAAGATGGACACCTTTTCGTTATGATTATTTGCCATCAGGATTTTTAATTTGGAAGCACAAATCTGATTATGATTTTCTGCTTGGCGGAATCTTCTTCGGCAACCGGAATCTCTTTGTTCAGCCGGCTGCTTTAGGTATGGTTACCGGAATGTTTGTAAGCAGTGTTACTTTACGGGTTAACAGCCAGTTAAGACAGAGAAAACTGCTTGCAATTTCTGAAGACTATGAAAGTTTTGATTATTCTTTATTCTATGTGCATCTTAATCAAAAGATTAATAACAATGCAAACAATGTTGGGTTTACTGCTCTTCAGTTTTATAAACTGTTTTCGGAGGTGGATTTTCTAATTTTTTCGGATCCTGTGATTGGTTTGTTTTTCACAAAAGAAATAAATCCGTTATTTGATGTTAAAACTTTTAAACTTGTTGATAATAAGGAAAATTATATTTCATATCAGGTCGGCTTTAAAATCTTTAATGATTTTCTCTTTGAGGTAATTCATTATCCATCAAAAAGAGATTATACTATCGCATTATCTTATCTGTTATTGTGACCTTTCAGACAATTCAAATTCTGTAGTAATTAGTAATTTTAATTATATTTAACATCGTAATTCAAAGTATAAATTAATAATTATTACAACTATACAGGAAAGAAATTTTTATGGCAGATATCATTAAAATCGGAATATTGTTTGTTCATCTGGCACTGATTTTTTACACCCTTTTTATAATATATGAGAGTAAAGAAAAAAGAGCTTCAACCAGAGTGCTTGTATTTATTACTATTGCAATTATCTCAGATATTATAGCTACAAGTTTTATGATGATCGGTGCAACTCAAACTTATTTTACTTTGCATGGTATTGTCGGATACACTGGCTTACTTTTAATGATCATTGTCTTTGTTCTTCTGATCAGATTCAGATTGAAATATGGAAGCGAAACCTCAATTACTAAAGGCTTTTATAATTATATAAGAATAGCTTATGTAGGATGGATAATCGCTTTTATTACCGGTGCAGCAGTTTCAGTTTTCAGACACTGAAAATTTCTTCACAGTGAAATCAAAGAGATAATTAAACATCTTGTTTCAATAACAGTATAATTTATTTATAAACTAATTTTTCAAGATATTATGAAAAAAATAATCCTCTATCTGATTATATCACTATCGTTTCTAACACTGAACGCAACAGGTCAAAACTCTTCTTTACAAATTATTACAGGAAACGGTAAAGCTGGTTTTAAAGATGGAAAAGATGCTGAGTTAAATAAACCAATCCGTTTAGCACCATATAAAAATAACTCTGTGGTTTTCGCCGATATAAATAATCATGCTATCCGGATAGTTACACTTGAAGGAGAAGTTACAACCATTGCCGGTGGTCCGGATAAAAAAGGTTATCGGGATGGTTTGTTTTCGGAAGCTGAATTTAATTCGCCTCATGGTGTTGCGTATGACAGCGTTAAGGATATTATTTATGTTGCCGAAGCAGGAGCTAATCTAATCAGAACTATTACTAAAAATAAAGAAGGAGAATTTGTTGTAAGCACTTTAGCAGGAATTCCAAACGAAAAAGGTTTTAAAGATGGTAAATCTGATTCCGCTTTATTTAATTCGCCGCATGCAGTAATATTAAGAAAAGAAGGCGGAGTTTATGTTGTAGATATCGGAAACTCACGAGTGCGGCAGATAAAAGACGGGGTTGTATCTACTGTTGCCGGAAGCGGAAAATCTGGTAGTGATGACGGCAAGTATGATGAAGCTTCTTTTGTTTACGCAATAGATATTGTATCAGATGGTACAAATATTTTTGTAGCTGATGCGGGAAGCAATCTGATCCGGAAAGTATTACCATACAAAACTGTCGAAACTGTTAAATTAAACGACACCCTCAATACTCCTCATGGGATTGCTGTTGATGAAAAAAACAACATCTACATTGCTGATATGGGAACTCACAGAATTCTGAAGATTGACGCTCATGGTAACGTTACAACTATAGCAGGCACAGGTAAAGCAGGCTCTGAAACAAATGAATTAAACAGACCCGCTGCTGTTTTAGTTCATGCTGGCTATTTGTGGATTGCTGATTTAGATAATCATCAAATTAAAATACTGAAACTTGATAATTAGAATTTTTTATTTTTACTAATAAGGAGAATGGTATGAAAGTATTGACAATACTTGTTTTGTTACCTCTTTTAATCGGTTCGGGCTTAGCTCAGGATTTTGATTCTGAAAGACTTCCGATTGGTGACATTAATCGTAAATATGATTTCTGTACGGTTAAACTAAATAAAATATTTGATACAAAAGCTGGCAAAGAAATTACTTATGATGATATGATATCCGAACTTAAAAATTACCGTATTGTTATGGTTGGTGAATCGCATACAAATCAGCTTTATCATGATGTTGAACTGAGTGTAATTAAAGGTTTATATGAAGCCGGTAAACCTGTAGTGCTTGCTCTTGAAATGTATAATCCAAAGCAAGATGAAGCACTTGCAGACTGGGTCAGCGGTAAAACAGATCCCAATACATTTATGGAACAAACAGATTATTTAACTACCTGGGGACATAATTACCGTTATTATAAAGCCATTTTCGATTACGCAAGAGAAAAACATATTCCGATGTTCGGAGTTAATACTGAGAAAAAGTACACTTCCAAAATCGGAAGAAGCGGAGTAGCCAGCCTAACTGAAGAAGATCTTAAAGCTATCCCTAAAATAGATACAACTGACATTGAACATAAATTTTTAATAAAAGTTTTGATGCAGGGAATGGATGCAACCATGCCCGATCAATTTAATAATATGTATCCTGCTCAAAGTCTTTGGGATGCAGCTATGGGTGAAGGTGCAATTAGAACTGCTGAGAAATATCCCGAAGCTACTGTCGTTTTATTAGCCGGAAGCGGACACGTGATTTATAATAACGGTATCGGTAAAATAATTCAGAAAAGAAGCAGCCTTTCATTCGCATCTGTTGTTCCGGTTGATATCCCTGAAAAAAATAAAGAAGAAGGTATGATGCAGATCAGAAAAGAGATAAAGAAAGAAAAAACAGATGATAATAAAACTGAAATACCTCATAAAGAAGGAATGCAGGAAAAGGAAAAACTTTCAAACCCTCATATGCTTATGATGTCAGATGAAACTCCTTATAAGATTGTTGTAAAAAGTTATGCAGATTTTATCTGGGGAGTTAAAGAAGTTAAAGAAGAATTGTATCCTGCATTTGGATTCAGTATTAAAGATGAACCTCAGGATGGCGGATATTTGGTTGAAAGAGTTATGCCAAAAACAATTGCATTTGAAAACGGCTTGAAACGAAATGATATTATTCTTTCGATAGATGGAAAGACTTTTGAAAACTCAACTCAGCTAAAAAAATATTTGCAATTTAAAAACTGGGATGAACAAATGTCATTCTCACTTCTAAGAGGCGATGAACAAGTTGATTTATCATTTGTTATTAAACCTGTTAAAGATGATGAATAATTTTGATGTTCATTATGTGATAAATTTTTTCTTATGATAGTTTCTAAAAGGAACAGCTATGTTTAAAAATATTTTGTTTTTTGTATTGTTTGCCGTAACAATAAACGCTCAAAGTACATTAATCCATCACGAATTAAATGTGGTAATAAAACCTGATATGTCCTCATTGGAAGTTACGGATGAAGTAACGATTGATAAATCATTGGTTAAAGACGGACTTCAGTTTAAGCTTCATAATGCATTATCAGTTGAACCTTCTGAAATGATTACTAAACTTGATAAGCAGGTTGATGCAGAAGATATTGGTATGGACTTAGATGATTCCGGAACCAAAAGTGACCTCAAATTAAATGTCTATGCAATTAAATTTTCTCCAAACAATTCAGGTAACCTGAAATTAATTCTAAAATATAAAGGCAAGATTGAATCACCTGTTAAACAAAGTAAAGAAAATTATGCAAGAGGATTCAGTGAATCGCCGGGAATAATTTGGGAAAAAGGAGTTTATCTTGCCGGTTCAACTTATTGGGTTCCTTATTTTGGTGATGAATTGGTTTCATTCAACTTAACTACTACTCTGCCAGATAGCTGGAAAACTGTATCGGTTGGTACAAGAACTTTAGACGAAAAGAAAAACGGACAACATATTGATAAGTGGGAGTCTCCGACTCCGCAGGAAGAAATATTTTTGATTGCCGCACCATTTCAGGAATATGATTATCCAATGGGAAGTGTAACAGCTTATGCTTTTTTACGAACTCCGGACGAAGCATTAGCAAACAAATATCTTGAAGCAACTGCTCAATACATGGAAATGTACCGTAAGCTTGTAGGACCATTCCCTTATACAAAATTTGCGTTAGTAGAAAATTTTTGGGAAACAGGATATGGAATGCCTTCATTCACACTTCTTGGTGAAAAAATTATCCGCTTGCCTTTCATTCTACACTCATCTTATCCGCATGAACTGCTTCACAATTATTGGGGCAATTCTGTTTATGTAGATTTCAAATCTGGTAATTGGTGCGAAGGATTAACTGCTTATATGGCAGATCATCTTATTAAAGAGCAGCGCGGACAAGCTGTAGAATATCGCAGTGAGACATTGCAAAAATTTACTGATTATGTTACTCCTGAAAATGATTTTCCTCTTTCAAAATTTTCATCTCGTTTTGATCCTCCAAGTGAAGCAATTGGTTATGGAAAAACATCAATGGTTTTTCATATGCTTCGTAGAAAAGTAGGAGATGAGCAGTTCATCAAAAGCTTTCAGGTGTTTAACCGCAATAATAAGTTTAAACGCTCTTCCTTCGATGATATCAGAAAAGCATTTGAAGAAGTTACAGGAAAAGACTGGAAATGGTTTTTTGATCAATGGGTTAATCGAACAGGAGCTCCTCAATTAGTTCTGGAAGATGTTCAGGTAAATTCAGTACGAGGCTCAAACAATGTTTCTTTTACATTAAAACAGATTCAGCCCGAAGAAGTTTTTTATTTAGATGTTCCTGTTGTTATTGTTACAAAGGATGGGATAAAAACTGAAACTGTTGAGATGAATGAAAAAGAATCTAAATATAATTTTACAGTTGATTCTGCTCCTCTTAAAATTCTGGTTGATCCGGAATTTGATCTGATGAGAAAGTTAGACCCAAGGGAATCACCGCCTACTTTTACAAAAGCATTTGGTTCAAAAAAATCTTTAATAATTTTACCTGATCAGAATGATGCAAGTTATCAGCAGTATAAAGATTTTGTGGAATTGTGGATTAAAGGAAATGAAAATAAATTTTCCGTAAAATCACAGGATCAAGTAAAAGAGCTTCCTGATAATGAGTCAGTTATGCTTCTCGGTGCAAAAAATAAATTTAATTCAGTAGTTAACAGTGAGCTGAAAAAATATAACTCAGAGATTTTGAATAACGGAATTAAATTCGGTAAGAGAGAAATACCTTCGGATGATAATAGTTTCTTCATTTCGGTTTCCAATCCTAAAAATATAAAAGAGGTTATCACGTTGCTGACTATAGGAAATAAGTCAGCAGTCGAAGGACTAAATGATAAACTTCCGCATTATGCCAAATATAGTTATCTGGCTTTCAATGGAAGCGAACCTGCAAATATTGAAAAAGGAGTATGGCAGGTTATTAATTCTCCGATGTTTAAAAACATTGCTTCCGCTGACAACAATATCGAAGTTAAATTAGAGACCAGAAAAGCACTTGCTTCCTTAGAGCCTGTATTTTCAGCTGAAAGAATGATGGAGACAGTAAAATTTCTTGCCTCTGAAGATTTAAAAGGACGGGGAATCGGCACTCCCGAATTAGATATCGCTGCTGATTATATAGCTAAAAAATTTGAAGAGTATGGATTATTACCCGGCAGCGACGATGGAGCTTATTTCCAATCGTGGAAGCAGGATGTGCTTGATAAAAAAAATATCAGCTTAAAAAATATTATCGGAATAATTCCAGGAACAAATCCTGACTTATCCGAAGCTGTTGTTATCTCAGCTCATTATGATCATCTTGGATTAGGCTGGCCTGATGTTAAAAAAGGAAACGAAGGAAAAATACACTATGGTGCTGATGATAATGCAAGCGGAGTTTCCGTTCTACTCGAATTAGCAAAGAGTCTTGGCAAATCATTTAAGCCAGCTAGAACAATAATTTTTGTTGCTTTTACCGCTGAAGAAGCCGGGCTGATCGGCAGCAGATATTTTGTAACAAACTATAAAAAATATCCTGCCAGGAAAATATTTGCTATACTTAATCTGGATACTGTCGGAAGATTGTTTGGTAACAAATTAATGGTTCTTAATACTAATACCGCACGCGAATGGAAATTTATTTTTATGGGAGCCAATTTTACAACCGGAGTTCCTACAGAGTTAGTAACCCAGGATTTGGATGCCAGCGATCAAACTGCATTTATTGAAAAAGGAATTCCCGGCGTTCAGCTATTTTATACCGGAATTAAATCCGATTATCACTCTCCGGAAGATATTGCAGATAAAATAGACGTTGATGGATTGATAAAGACTGCTGC
>WBZR01001256.1_pt2 | contig 26043 bp, 26 predicted proteins | sample 5204231 | NCBI WGS metagenome assembly WBZR01 (sample SAMN12412403, study PRJNA552823) | activated sludge metagenome | isolation source: activated sludge from anammox sidestream of wastewater treatment plant... | place: USA: Virginia | collected 2017-08
CGCGGCCTGCGCCGCGGCCATCCGGACCATCGAGATCCTGCAGCGCGACCGCCTCTTCGACTACGCCAACGAGCTCGGCGCCTATGCGCTCGATCGGCTGCGCGCGATGAAGGAGAAGTACGGGATCATCGGCGACGTGCGCGGCAAGGGGCTCTGGCTGGCGGTGGAGTTCGTGACCGATCGGGCCACCCGCGGCAAGAACCACAGGGCCGCCGCCGACGTTCACGCGCTGGCCATCCGCAACGGCCTCTACTACATCCACGATCAGATCTCGTGGTTCGTGCGCATACAGCCGCCGCTCAACATCCCGCGCGATCTGTTCGTTCAGGGGCTGGACATCCTCGAGGCGGCCATCGCCGAGGTCGATCGCCATCACCGGGCGGCGCACTGACCGTCCCCGAGAGATGTCCGCGTGGTCCCGGAGGCGACTGCTCCGGTGGTTCGTGGCGATCAGGGCGCGGTGAATCCGCTGCAGGCGGCGGCCTGGGTCGCGGGCGCCGCGTGATTGACGATCGCGTACAGGGTCGTACAGATGGCCGGCCAGTGATGCGGAAAGTTCGAGTGGACCTCGGCGGGCACGCCGGTGATCTCGACGTTCGCCACGTCCGGCGCGTGATTGCGCACCATCCGCCGACCGAGACAGTCGGCCGATGAGGTTTGACCGCCGACGACGAGGTCGGCATTGCCGGCGGCGTAGAGATTGAAGTAGAGCACCCCATCGGCCTGGGTCGGCCGGCTGTGCGGCGCCTCGGCCGCGGGATCGGGAACGCTGCCGCTGCCGCAGTTCTCCTCGAAGCCGTCGCCGTCCGGCGTGGTCTGGAAGTTGCCGTGACCGTTCAGCGTCGTGAGAAACGTATTGTCACCGGGCACGTTGCTGCTGAACTCATCCGGCTCCACGAAGCCGCAATTGCCGCAGTCCGCGAGCTGACTGGCAAACGTCGCGGTCCGGCCGGCGCACAGTTCGCGCGAAGAGCGGTCCGGCTGATCCGCGGTGCCGCAGGTGAAGGTGCCGCCCGCGCCGTGATTCGGCGCGGCCAGGGCGATGAATTCCGAGACGGTGACTGCGCCATTGCGCCGCGTGCCCATGAGGTTCTTCAGATAGTAGCGACTGCTGATCGCGCCCTGGCTGTAGCCGACGATGGCGACCCGCTCCACGCCCTGGTAGGCCGGCATCCCGAGGATGCCGGTCTGAACATTGCCGGCCGAATCCGCTCCGCCCTCGATGGCCGCGAGGATGTCGGTTGCATCCTCGGCAATGCTGCGCGCCACGCTCTCGGGATGCTCCTCGCCGTGCACGGGCAGTTCGAGGAAGAACGGATCGATCGCGAGCGACGGGTTCGCCTGCAGCGCCGCCGCGAACGACGTCGTGCCGGTGCCGGCCGGCTGCTGCCACGCCTCGACCGCATCGCCGCCGTGTCCATGCACGAACAACACGGGCATGCGCGCGGCGACGGCAGGCTGCTGGCTGAGAGCGGAGATCGCCACCGGCCATGCATCGCCGACGGTGTTGCTGGTCAACCGGCGCAGATCGCCGCCGTCGAGCGCGACGGAGAACACCTCCTGCCGGATGTTCACCGGATTGGCGGTGACGTCGGCGGTCTCAACCGAGACATACAGGCGCTGGTCCCCGGCGGCGAAATCCAGTCCGGAGATGTTGCGATCGGCGGGCGCCGGCAGGCTGATCTCGCCAACCGGGGACCAGTCCGCCACGTTCAGCACCCGGATGCGATCCGTCAGGTTGAGGTGATTGAACTCGCGATACGCGAGTCGCGCGCCGTCGTGCGAGATGACCGGCAGCGTCTCGCTCACGTTCTGCGTCGTGGTGATGCGCGCGGGGGTGGCGCCGCCGTCGGCGGGCAGCGTGTACAACACCCGGCGCTGGGTGCCCTTGTCGTAGCGCGAGAACACCAGCATGGCGCCGGTCTGGTAATAGTCGTGCCCGCCGTCGTCGGATTCGCTGGCCCCCGGGCTGGTCATCTGCTGCAGATCCGCGCCATCGCTGTTCATCGACCAGATCCGGGCGTTGCCGTGGAAGGCTGGATACTGAAACGCGATCCGATCGTTTGCGCCCCAGCGTGGCATCAGGCGCTGGCCCGTGCCGCTGGTCAGGGCCGTCACGCCGGTGCCGTCGGTCGCCATCACGTATATGTTTTCGCCCGGACCGTCGCGCAGCGAGGAGAAGACGATCCGCGTGGCATCGGGCGAGACGTCGGGAAAGTGATCGACGTGGCCGTTGTGCGAAACGTTCGTCTGCCAGGCGCCGGTGGTGGTCATCCTGTAGATCTGCGGGCGTCCGTCCCGTTCGGAGACGAAGACCACCCGCGCGCAACCCGACAGCGCGAACAGGTACGCCAGCAACAGCACCGCGGCCGATCGCCTCATGCGCACGCGCCCCCCATCGGCCAAGTATAGCCGGGGCAACTCGCCTCACGGCGCGGTCGCGCATTCAATGCGCGGCGTGGGCCCGGAGCCCGATCGCCGCCCGGCGCGGCAACGATCCCCGGGGTACCGTCGGATCGACGCCGCGCCGGTGACGTCTAAAGCGGCGGAACCACGCCGGCCGTACGCAGTATGTCGGCGATCCTGTACTGGCCGCGACCGTACGCCGAGGCGAGGGTCGGTCGCCAGCGCGGCCGCGTCGAGAGGTACGAGGATCGGTCAGCCACGAGCAGGCCGATGAACACCTCGCCGACGATGCGGGCGCCGACCGGTCCGAGGCGCAGACCGTCTTCCATCACCTCCGCCTCCTTCAGCACGTAGTACCACAGCGGCGTGCTCTCATCCATGTCGTAGGGCGCGAGCTCGCCCAGTTGCGCCGGCGTCAGTGCCGGCACGCCCATCCTCGCCGCGATCGCCTGGCCGGAGGGCAGACCGAAGTTCACGTGCCGGATCAGGTTGCGCGCGGCGAGCGACTGCACCCCGTCGGTCGGCATGCCGGGCGCGGGCCCGCGCGATCCGAGCAGGTGCATGAGCGGGCTGGAGATGTGGGTGTCGATGCGCTTGTTCGGCCGCGAGTTGTCGTCGCCGAAATCGAAGAACGTCTGCCAGTCGACGAACCGTCTCGGCGCGCGCTTGCCGCCGCGCAGATCGTCCGGGTCGCTCGCGGCCGGAGCCTGGTTGTCGTCGAACACGAAGGCGAAGAACGCCTGTCCGCCATCCGGACCGAAGTTCAGCCGGTAGCTGGGTCGCACCTGCGAGTGTCCGAAGCGGTAGGCGGCCACCGAGAACTCCACGGGGATGAGCGGTGCATCGTGCCGGTTGCGGAACCGCCGGGACCCCCGGGCGTCGTCGATCCGATAGTACTTCAGGCCCTCCCGCATGATCTGCTCGATGCGGTCCTGACCGATGGTCAGCGGCAGGAACTCGTGCACGATGCACCACTGGTAGTGCCAGCGGACGAGCCGGCGCGCCTCCTCGAAGATCTGCCGCGGAGACTTCCAGCGATTGCGCGGATCGGCGCGCAGCTCATCCGTGACCGTGTTGTGGAAACGCAGCATCGCCACGTGCAACTGCGACAGGATGACGTTCTCGTCGTTGCGGCTGTCGCCAACGATCGCGTCCCCGTTGACGTAGCGCGGCAGATCGTAGCGCAGCGCGCCCTTGCGCGAGACGGCCTCCGAGCCGCGGATCGGCTGCACCAGCAGCTTGATGTCGCCGGTGCTGGTGTCGTAAAGCTCGGGGGACTTGTCGGGGCCGTCGCCGTAGACCGAATCGAGATCGAAGGCCGCCGTGCGGAAGTTCGTCGTACGCGCGGGATCGGCGTTGGCCATCAACTGCGATTTCAGGTCGAGCGTGATGTCGTGGTCCAGGAACTGGCCGAGAAAGGTCATGCCCGCGGTCATTTTCGGATTGTCCTGGTTGTTCGGGCTGAAGACGGGCTGATTGGCGATCGACTGGACGGGATCGGAAAGGTCGTCGCCGGCATCCAGCAGCCCGTCCCTGGCGCCAAGCTCCTTGACAACGTTGCGCACGCTGTCGGTCTGGGCCGCGAACGGCGGCAGGTCGGGAAACATGCGGGTGAAGACATCGTCCGGACTGCGCGCGCGCTTCGGGAAGCGGGCGTTGACGGTGTCGGCGAACGCCTGCTGGCAGGAGATGGTCAGCAGCAGCAGCAGCGGCACCAATCGAAGCATTCTGGTTTTCATGGTCGTGCTCCTCGTTGGGACGTAACCCCCTTAGCATTCGCTCATGAACCAGGCAAAAATGCCTATGGGGTCGCATCTCGCCGCGACGGATTTCCGTCCATGCGCGCAGCAGCAGGAAGTTGGCACGGCAGGCCGCACCGGTGGCGCGCCGGCAACGGGGACGGCAGTATCGGGGAGCGAACGGCGGGGCCGAGCCAGGATCGAGGAACGATCGACCCGGCGAGGCGGATGACTCAGATTGCGCTCGCGACCACCCGGCCGGAGCGAGGCCCGGTTCCGAATGAGCTCAGGGGTTCAGCCGGGAGTGTTGCGCTCCACCCATCGCTCCCCCTCCGGCAGCGTCTCCTTCTTCCAGAACGGCGCGCGGGACTTCAGATCCTCCATGATGTAGCGGCAGGCGTCGAACGCCGCGGCGCGATGCGCCGACCAGACGGCCACCGCCACGATCGGATCGCCGGGGGCGAGCGCGCCGGTTCGATGGATGACGAGCACATCGTCGATCGGCCAGCGCCCCGCCGCCTCCGCCGCGATGCGCTGCAGGTGACGCTCCGTCATCCCCTCGTAATGGGTGAGCGACATCGCCCGCACCGTTTCGCCTTCGTTGAAATCGCGCATGGTGCCGACGAAGACCGCGGTGGCGCCGTATTCCCCGGGGCGCGCGAAACGCTCCTGCTGGCGAGCCTGGATCTCCCGCCAGGGATCGAAGTGCCGATCGGTGAGGAGGATCTTCATCCCCGCTCACCCGCCCGTGACCGGCGGGAAGAAGGCCACCTCGTCGCCGGGTTTCAGGGCGGTCGGCAACGCGCAGTACTCGAAGTTCACCGCCGAGAGGGTGTTGAGGACCAGCGGCGCCCCGCGGGTGGCGCCGTCCCAGGCATCCCTGACGGTCATGCCGTCGACATACCGGAGCTCCACTTCGCTGCTGCCGAAGCGATCGGCCAGGCTGGCCAGCAATTTGACCTTGACGCTCATGGCGGACACCGAATTTTACAGGGACAGCAATTATACGGACAATGCCGGCGACTGGCCCCTGCACCGCACGCCGGGAAGACAACCGCATGAAATCGGGAAAGAAACTCACCCACCTCGACGCCCGCGGCGAGGCCCACATGGTCGATGTAGCGAGCAAGGAGGTCACCCATCGGGTGGCCGTGGCCGAGGGCCGCATCGTCATGCAGGCACAGACGCTGCGGTTGCTGGCCGCCGGCGGTCACAAGAAGGGCGACGTGCTCGCGCTGGCGCGGGTGGCGGGCATCATGGCCGCCAAGAGGACCGCCGAGCTCATTCCGCTGTGCCATCCCATCGCTCTCACGCGTGTGGCGGTGGAACTCACACCCGAGCCGCGCCGGCGATCCGTGCTCTGCACGGCGACCGCGGAGACCGACGGCAAGACCGGTGTGGAGATGGAGGCACTGACCGCCGTGCAGATCGCGCTGCTGACCATCTACGACATGTGCAAGGCCGTCGACCGCGGCATGGTCATCGACGGCGTGCGACTGCTGGAAAAATCCGGCGGACGCTCGGGAGAGTGGCGGCGGGCGGGTGCGAGGGGAAAGCGGACCGATCGCTAGCTTGCGCACGCGGGCGCCGGGCGTCTTCGCCGGGTTCGCGCCGCCTCACAGCAGCCGCGACAGCAGGGTGGCGGTGCCGAGGAAGCTGAAGAAGCCCATCACGTCGGTGATCGTCGTCAGAATGATCGAGGAGGCGGTGGCCGGATCCTGTCCGAGGCGTGTCAGGATGAGCGGCACGCCGGCCCCGGCGATGCCGGCGATGATCATGGACACGACCATGGAGATGGCCACGATCAGCACCAGCCCGATCGACCGGCTCCAAAGGTACACGCCGACCGCCGTCGTCAGCGCGACCGCGAGCCCGTTGCAGCCGCCGGCCCAGAACTCCTTGATCATGATCCGCGGCCAGTGCCGCAGGTTCACCTCGTGCAGCGACAGCCCGCGTATGGTCACGGCCATCGCCTGCGCGCCGGTGTTGCCGGACTGGCCGGCGACCACCGGCAGCAGCACGGCCAGCGCCGTGAACTTCGCGATGATCGGCTCGAAGACGCCTACCACCGCCGCGGCCAGAAAGGCGGTGAGCAGATTGATCTGCAGCCAGGGCAGCCGCTTGCCGACGGCGGCGAGCGGCGAGGACAGCACCCGTTCGTCGGGACTGGCGCCGACCATGGAGAGCATGTCGTCCGCGGCGTCCTCGCGCGCCGCGTCGATGATCGCGTCCTGGCGGACGATGCCGATGAGCTTGCGGTTGATGTCGACGACTGCCACGGAGTCCACACGCTGCTGCTCGATGAGCCGCAGGATCTCCTCGCTGTCGGCGACGGGCTCGACCACCGCCTTCACCGGGTGCGCATACCGGGCGATCGGCTCGTGCAGCTCGGCGAGCGCGAGATCCTGCAGCTCGGCGCAGCTCTCCAGGCGGCCTTCCACGTCCACCAGGTACACGGTGCGCGTGCCCGCGCCGCCGAAACGACGCAGCCGATCCAGCGCCTCGCGCACCGTGCAGTCGCGGCTGATGTTGGTGAAGCGCGGATTCATCAGCCTGCCGGCGCTGTCCTGCGGGTAGCTCAGCACCTGCCGCAGGTTGACCTGCGCCGTCGTCGGCAGATGCGCGAGCCACCCGGCCCGCGTCTGCGCATCGAGATGCGCGAACAGCGGCGCCGCGCGGGTCACGTCCATCGCCGAGAGTATCGACATGCGATCCTCGGCCGCCGCGGCGCGCAGCATCAGCACGGCCACCTCCGGCGACAGGCGCTCCCAGACCGGCCGGGCGATCGCTACCGGCAACGCGACCAGGGCCGCGGTGGCCGCCTCGATCGGCAGCCGCTCCAGCACGTCGGCCGCCTCGCCCGGAAATTCGGTGCACAGCTTCTCCCGCAGCGCCGTGGCGAGATCCGGCATCGCGCTCATCGCCGATCTCCACCGGCCTGCTCGATGGCCGCGGCGCCCAGGCTCCACACCAGCTCGCCGAACGCCATGGCCGCGTCGGTCAGCGTCGCGCTGCCAGAAGAGGCGGCACCACGGCGATCGACGAACATGCGCAGGAGATCGGCCTGCGCGATGATGCCGAGCATCCTGCCGTCGGTGTCGATCACGGGCAGGCAGACCGCCGTCGTCCATGCCGACTCGCGCAGGACCAGGCTCAGCTTCATGCGCGCGGCCACCGGCCGCGGACAGGGTCGAGCCAGTCGCGCAAGCGGCGTCGCGTCCTCGGCGACCCAGAGATCGGCCATCTCCACCACGCCGACGGGATGACGCATCCTGTCGGTCACGAACAGGACCGGCTGCAGCGCGGGCGTCGATGCGCGCGCGAGATCCCTCGCATCCGCGACGCTCAGCGCCGCGCCCAGCGTGAGCACGTCGGTGCGCATGATCGAACCGGCCGTGCCGGGCGGCTGCCGCATGGCGTTGCGTATGGAGGTCGAGTGCATCAGCGGGATGGTATGCAGGATCGTATCGGCCTCCGGCGGCGGCATGCGCGCGGCGATCTGTGCAGCCACCCCCGACGGGATCCGGCGGAAGATGTCGGCCCGCTGCCGCTCCGGCAGACACGGGAGGATGCGCGCCGCGGCCTGCGGCGACAGATGCGCGAGCAGATCGGCGGCCGCATCCACGGCCAGTCCGTCGAACATCGACGCCGCCTCCGCGGCCGGATAGCGCTCCACCATGCGCGCGGCCGCAAGCGGATGATGCACGAGCAACTGCTGCACCAGCGGGTCAACCATGTGCCGCCTCGCTGCGATCGAGCAGTATGGAGGCCTGCCTGCCGAACACCTGGCCTGGGACCATCACGCGCCCCGACTGGCTGTCGACGATCACCGCGGTGCTGCTGAACTCGACGATCACGCCTTCAACGTCTCCCACTCTCACCCGCTCGCCGGGGCGGTACATGCGCCGCAGCTCGCGTATCGCGAAGATGTTCTCCACGGTACTGCCGGCGCCCATTCCGAACGCGAACGCCAGGCCGCCGAAGGCGGCGGCGGCGACGATGGTGACCAGGCTGGCCAGCAGGCCGACGTCCAGGCCGAGCTGATCGGCGGCCACGAGGCCGGCGACGACCAGGATGAGCGGGTGGAAGATGCGCGCGAGCAGCAGCGACTGCTCGCGCCGCAGCCGCAGCGCGCTGCTCACCAGCATGTCGCGCATCACGGCCGACAGCGCGTAACCGACCAGCATGATCAGGGCCGCCGCGAACAGCCGCGGCGTGTATCCGATGCCCTGCGTGATCCAGTGCGCCACGCCCGGCAGACCGATGCTCTCGGCGGCCGCGACGATGAAGAACAGCAACGTGAGCCAGTAGACAATGCCGCTCAGGACCCGCGATATCGACCATTTGGTCCGCAGCCACGGCGTCCGATCGGCGATGCCCAGCGTCGTGGCCAGGCGATCGAGCCCGGTCCCCAGGCGCCTGATGATGAATCTGAGGAAACGCGCCAGCACCCAGCCGACCGCGAGCAGCAGCAGCGCGGTGAAGAACCCCGGCAGGAAGGCCATGACGGTGTCGACGAACCGCTCGAGATCGCGGGCGATCGTGCTGGTCAGCTTCTCGTACAGGCGCATCGCGCGACCTTACGGCAAAACCCCTGGCGTTGGAAGTTCCCGTCGGCTTGACAAGATATGCGCCGGCAAGAACGATGGCAGGCAGTTGCGGCAGCGGGCGGGGTTCGTCTACGAGGATCCTTCCCACCGCGCCGCAACTGGCGCGGCGGCGGAATGTTCCCGCGCCGATCCACCCCGGAGACGAGCATGAAGGCCGGCATCGACAAGCGGTTCGAGGAGTTGCTCATCGCCTACTCGCGCCAGGCCGGGTCCGGGCCGAGGCAACGGATCGAAGCGGAGATCTGGCAGCGCTACGGCGCCGAGCTGAGCGTGCTGGTGGTGGACATGTCCGGCTTCTCGATGCTGGCGCAGCGACACGGCATCGTGCACTACCTGTCGATGATCCGGCGCATGCAGCTCACCGCGCTGCCGATCGTGGAGAGCCACCAGGGACGCGTCGTGAAATTCGAGGCCGACAATTGCTATGCCGTGTTCCCCGACCCCGCGCAGGCGGCACGGGCGGCCATCGCGCTGAATCTCGCCTTCACCGCATCGAACATGCTGACGGAGGACGAGCTCGATATCCGCGTCGCCTGCGGCATCGATCACGGCCGCGTGCTGCTGCTGGGCACCGACGATCTCTACGGCCATGCGGTCAACCGCGCCTCGAAGCTGGGCGAGGACATCGCCGAGGCCGGCGAGATCCTGATCACCGCGCAGGCCATGGAATCCATCCCGCCCGCGACCGGCATCGAGGGGCGCGTGATGGAGCTGGCGATCTCGGGCATCGCGCTCGCCGCCTTCGCCATCCAATACTAGCGGGATGCAGAATCGCACGCCGCAACGCGGCGGCGTCACTCGCGTGGCTTTCGTCCATGGCGGGGCGTCCCGGGCGGTGCGCCGGGACCTTGCCCGGCTACCGCCGCGCGGTACATCCATGTACCGCTCGCTACCGCGGCGTCGTGCTCGTCCATCCCTACTGCGCGCGCCGCCGAGGCGCGCCGGGCAAGGTCCCGGCACACCGCTCCACATCGCGGCGGCTCAGACCACACACGACTTGCCGCGGCGAGCAGCTGCTCAGTCGTACTTCACGTACTTGAAGCGCGGATCATCGGGCGTGCCGGGCAGCACGCTGCCCTCCTCCCCGCCCGGCTGCCACATGATCACCTCCTCGATCTTCCTCGCAAGCTGGAAGTCCTTGTCGGTGACGCCCTTGGCCTCGTGATTGACGAGCTTCACGATCACGAACGCGTAGGACACCGTGAGATCCGGGTGATGCCACGCGGCCTCGGCGAGATGGCCGACGGTGTTCACCACCATCAGCGTGCCCTTCCAGCCGCTGGTCTTGTACTTGCGGCGGATCCAGCCGTCCTCGTAATACCACCTCGGCAGCTCGTCCTTCAGCCGCGCCTCGATCTCCTCCTGTGTGTAGACTTCGTTGCTGGTCTTCTTGCGCCACTGTGCCATCTCACACCCCTCCTGCCGCCTTCAGCGGCGGCCACTCTCCGTCGTTCGACACGCCTTGCGCGCACAGCGCGGCGCGCACCGCCGCGACGCGCTGCCCGCTCAGGCGCCCGACGCGCGCGCCGTCGTGGCAGAGCGCGCCGCGGAAACCGAGATAATCCGGTCCGCCGCGGCTGACGGCGGCGATGTCCTCCAGCCCCAGGCCGCCGGCCAGCCCGCACAGCAACGCCCGACTCGCGCGCCGGCAGGCCTCGGGGAAGGCGTGGATCCGATCGGCCTCCAGCAACCGCGTCAGCGGGCCGGACGCCTTGCTCGCGGTGTCGAGCATCGCGCCGTACAGGCCGGCCGCGGCCACGTCTTCGACCCCGAGACGCAGACCGCGGTCCACCAGCAGCACGACGACGATGCGTATGCCCTCGGCCGCGAGCGGCGCCAGCGCCGTCAGCACCTCGGCGCGCTCGCCGTCGTCGAACAGACCCACCTTGACAATGTCCACGCCGGTTGCCGCCATGGCCCGCGCCGCCGTGCCCACGCGCGCCGCATCGCCGTGCAAATCGCCGATGGTCGCGCTCACGCGCGCGGCGCCGTCGATCATCTGCACCACGTCCCGCGCGACCGCATGGCCGACCGCACCCAGCGCGCCGCGCGCCGGTTCCTTCAGATCGATGATGTCCGCGCCGGCGGCGAGCGCGATCTGCGCCTCCGCCGGCGAGCGCACGCTCGCGAGCAGGCCCGGCGCCGCGCGCGCGTTCCTCACGATGCTCATGCGATGCTCCCCTCGCCGGCGTGCGTGGCGCGCCGATGCGCCTCGACGCGCTCCATCAGCCAGCTCCAGCCCAGGCGCTCCCGCTCCCCGGCGGTCTTCTCCAACGCGATCTTCAGATACTCGATCTCCCGGTCGATCTTCTCCATCGGCAGCATGTGCAGGCGGCTGACCAGGATCGCCAGTTCGAGCACCGCGGCCTGTGCGCGATTGAAGCCCCTGAAAGGCGCGTGCGTCTGCTCGTGCACGCGGCGGCAGAAGAACCGCGGCCGGCGCTCGTCCTCCTCGACCCGCTCGACCCGGCACTCCACGTGCGCGAGCGCCTGCGCGAGCCGGGCCCCGCGCACGTGCCCGACCGGCACCAGCGGCCAGTCCTTGCGCCCGGTGAGGCAGCCGGCGATCACGGCGACGTCGTCGGTCATGTTCACCACCGCCTCGCCGGTGATGGCGAGATTCTGCAGGGTGATGGATGGCCGGAACGGCGCCAGCACGAGCATGCCATCCTGCTCACGGATGCCGAGCGGCGCGACGTTGGGATTGCCGTCGCGATCGTGCGTCACGACCACGGTCTCGTGGATCATTTCTTCGGTTCCTTGCGCCGGCGCGCCTGCAGGGTCGAACCCTCGCCCTTGTAGGCGTGCATGTCGGTCTTCTCGCCCTGCCGCTCCGGCGGCACGGCCACGCCCCAGTTCAGTTCCCCGTCCTGCACGTAGCGCTTGCCCAGTTGCCAGGCGATCTGGGCGCGCGCCAGCTCCACACCCATGTAGAAGGCATGCGGGGCGTCGTTCTGCAGCAGGCCGAGCCCGGAGAAGAGCTTGAAGGGATCCCCACCCAGCACGCGCTCCTCGCGATTGTAGACGTGTATCCCGTCGGCGCTGACCTGCACCCGGTAACTCGGATCGCGCACCAGCGCGGCCATCTCGCGGATCTCCTCGGTGGTGTACGGAAACGGCTTGCGCTCGTGGCCGATGATGAGGCCGGAGTCGTATCCCTTGGGCAGGCTGCTGTCCTCGCGCGCGGCATGCATGATGCGACGCGCGCGGTCGATCTCGCGCACGCAGGCCGCCGCGTGCGGACTGACCTGCGTGGTCAGCAGGTGCGTGATGCGCAGCTCCGACATCACGCCGAGCAGCAGCATGTTCAGCCCCGTGGTGTCGGCCTCGGTGAGCTCGGTGAGATTGCCGATGCCCATCATGATCTCGGCGTGCGGATAGCGCTGCCGCAGCGCGTGGTAGCGGACGATGGATTCCGTGAAGCCGAAGTGGATCGGGTCGAGGATGCTGTCGGCGATGAAGCGCCGCCCCTGCGCCGCCAGGCGATCCATCGCGCGGTGCAGCGATTCGACGTCGCCCGCGGACTCCGGGATGAGGATCGGCGTGGCGGCGACCTCCCCGGCGATCGCGAGCGTGCTCTCCTTCAGGCTCAGCAGATAGTGCGCACCGGCCCTGCCGCCGCGGCGCAGTTCCTCCGGCTCGACGGAATCCACGCTCACGGCGTGGCCGGCGGCGATCAGCGCCTGCACCGCCTCCTCCAGATGCGGAAACGGCGTGCTCGGCAGGCAGCCCAGGTCGATCACGTCGGCGCCGTCGCGCCGATGCTCGGCGGCCCGCGCCAGGATCTCCGGCACGCCGATCCGCGGCGCGTCGGTGATCTCCGCGAAGATCTGCATGTCGTACTGGCTGAGGTCGCGTTTGCGCGCGCCGCGACCGAAATACGCCGGCAGATCCTTCAGATCGATCGGGCCGCGCTCCAGCGGCACGCCCAGGCGTTCGCCGGCGGAGTCGAAATCCCCGGTGCACAGCCCCGGAACCAGGACGCGGGTGGCGCCGCGCGTATCGGTGAGCCGGCGCGCGATCATGTCGGTGGTCATCAATGCCGCCACCGACACGCCGATGTTGGCGATCTCGTAGGTGAATTCGCGCGCGGCAATGGACTCCATCACCCGCCGCAGACTCTTCTCGGCGAGTTTGCCCGTCAGCAGCAGTATGTGATCGGCCATGGCAGTCCGCACACGTTACCACAGCCCGGCGCGAGGAGGCTGCATGGCCGGATCAGCGCGACAGCGGGCGTATTCCCGCGAGATTCCGGGCCGAGACCTCGCGCGCCGTGGCGATGAACGCCTGCAGATAGGGCAGCCGCGCCTCCTCGCGACGCACGCCCGCGTAGAGCGTCGCCCAGAGGCCCGTGCGACCCAGCCGGCGAGCCTGCACGTGACCATGCTCGACATACTTGGCCACGGCCCAGTTCGGCAGCACGGCCACGCCGCGCCCGCTCGCGACGAGCTGCACGATGATCGAGGTCAGCTCGGCGGTGCGCCGCGACACCGGCCGGACCTGCGCCGGATCCAGGAACGCGCGGTAGACGTCGAGCCGGCGCTCCGACACCGGGTAGGTGATCAGGCACTCCGCGCGCAGGTCCGCCGGCAGGATGCGCCGGCGCGCGCCGAGCGCATGGCCGTTGGCGGCGATCAGCACCGACTCGTAGCGGAACAGCGGCGCGAAGGCCACGCGGCCCTCCTGCTCGCGATCCGAGGTGATCACCGCGTCGACCGCGCAGGCGAGCAGCGCCGGCACCGGATCGAAGCTGTGCCCGAGCGAGAGATCGAGCTCCACGTGCGGCCATCTCTCCCGGTAGACGTCGAGCGACGGCATGATCCAGTCGACGCAACTGTGGCAGTCGATCGCCAGGTACAGGCGGCCGGCCTGCCCGCGCGCCAGCCGGCTGCATTCGCGCTCCGCGCTCTCGATCTCCGGCAGGATGCGCACTGCCAGCGCCAGCAGATGGCGGCCGAGCGGCGTGAACGTCACCGGCCTGGACTTGCGCAGGAACAGCTCGCCGCCGCATCGATCCTCCAGGCCCTTCAGTTGGTGCGACAGCGCCGACTGCGTCAGGTGCAGGCGCTGCGCGGCGGCCGCCACGCCCTCGCAATCGCGCAGCATCACCAGGGTCCGCAGATGCCTCAGGTCCAGGAACATGGCCGCGATTATAGCCGCCGTCTGCATGAATTTCATTCATGTTGAAGCGGAATTATTATCGTTTGATTCATGCATGCCGCGATCCGACACTGGCGTCCGCCATCCCCGGAAAGGAGCACGCACATGGTCATCGCACATACCCTGGGTTTCCCGCGCATCGGCGTCCGGCGCGAGTTGAAGTGGGCGCTGGAGGACTACTGGTCGGGCGGTATCGACGCGGCGGCACTGCAGGCGGCGGCGCGCGATCTGCGGCGCCGGCACTGGGACCTGCAGCGGCGCGCCGGTCTGGACCTGGTCACTGCCGGGGACTTCTCGCTGTACGATCACGTGCTGGACATGAGCGCCCTGCTCGGCGCCGTGCCGGCACGCTTTGGCGCCGGCGACGGCGAGATCGATCTGGACACCTATTTCCGCATGGCGCGGGGGCGCGCGCCGCGCGGCGCCGATGCGGCGGCCTGCGCCATGACCAAGTGGTTCGACACCAACTACCACTACATCGTCCCGGAGCTGCACGCGGGGCAGCGCTTCCGGCTGGCGCGCCGGGAGATCCTCCGCGAGGTCGCGGATGCCGTGAGCCGGGGGCACCGTGTGAAGGCCGCGCTGGTCGGTCCACTCACCTATCTCTGGCTGAGCCGGGTGCGGGACGGCGGAAAGCTGGATCTGCTGCCGGAGCTGGTCCGCGCATACCGTGAGATCCTGCAGGGACTGGCCGCCGCCGGCGCCGAGTGGGTGCAGCTCGACGAGCCCATCCTGGCGCTGGAGCTGCCGCCCGCGTGGCTCGACGCCTTCGAGAGCGCCTACCATCGGCTGCGGCCGCATCCGCTGAAGGTGCTGGTCGCCACGTACTTCGGGGCGCTGGCCGAGAACACCAGCGCCGCGTTGACACTGCCGGTCGACGGCGTGCACGTGGACCTGGTGCGCGCGCCCGCGCAACTCGACGTGGTCCTCGACCGCATCAACGACACCAGGGTGCTCTCCCTCGGACTCATCGACGGCCGCAGTGTCTGGCGCACCGACCTCGACCAGGCGTTGATCCTCGCCCGGCGGGCGCGCGCGCGCCTGGGCGACCGGGTATGGATCGCGCCGAGCTGCTCGCTGCTGCACGTACCCGTCGACGTTGCCGCCGAGCAGGCGCTGGATCCGGAACTGCGCGCGTGGCTCGCGTTCGCCACGCAGAAGCTCGACGAACTCGCGACCCTCAGGACCGCGCTCACGGAGGGTGAGGCACGCGTCGGCGGCCTGCTCGCGGAAGCCCGCGCCCTGCGCCGGCAGCGCCTCGCCTCGCCCGCCACCGTCAACGCCGGGGTACGGGCGCGGGAACGCGCCATCACGCCGGCGATGTGCGCACGCAGTCAGCCGCACCGGCTGCGCAGGCAGATCCAGCAGGCGCGCCTGCAACTGCCGCTGCTGCCGACCACCACCATCGGGTCCTTCCCGCAGACCGCGGCGCTGCGCCGGGCGCGCCGCGATCACCGCGAGGGCCGCATCGACGCGGCGAGCTACCGCGAGCGGCTGCGCGCGGAGATTGCGCAGGTCATCCGCGCGCAGGAGGACTTCGGCCTGGACGTGCTGGTGCACGGCGAGCCGGAGCGCGGCGACATGGTGGAGTACTTCGGCGAGCATCTGCAGGGCGTCGCTCTGACGGCCAACGGCTGGGTGCAGAGTTACGGTTCGCGCTGCGTGCGGCCACCGATCATCTTCGGCGACGTGCGGCGCCCCCGTTCCATCACCGTGGAGTGGACGCGCTACGCGCAGTCGCTGACCCTGAGACCCGTGAAGGGCATGCTGACGGGGCCGGTGACGCTACTGCAGTGGTCCTATGCCCGCGACGACCGGCCGGCAGGGGAGATCTGCATGCAGCTTGCGCTCGCCGTGCGCGACGAGGTCATGGATCTGGAGGCCGCCGGCACGCCGATCATCCAGATCGACGAACCGGCGTTGCGCGAGGGACTGCCCCTGCGCCGGCGTGACCGGGACCCGTATCTGCGGCTCGCGGCGCGCGCGTTCGGCCTGTGCGCCGGCGGTGTCGGCGCCGGCACGCAGATCCACACGCACATGTGCTACAGCGAGTTCCAGGACATCCTCGCGACCATACGGGAGATGGATGCCGACGTGGTCACCATCGAGGCGGCGCGCTCGGGCGATGGGCTGCTGCCGGCATTGCGCGAGGCCGGCTTTCCCAACGGCATCGGTCCCGGCGTCTACGACATTCATACGCCGCGACAGCCCTCGGAGGAGGAGATCATGCAGCGCGCGCGGCGCCTGCTCGAGATACTGCCGGTCGGGCAATTGTGGCTCAATCCGGACTGCGGCCTGAAGACCCGGCGGTGGGAGGACATCGAGGCGCCACTGCGCCGGCTGGTGAACTGCGCGCGGCGGCTGCGCGAGACCCGCCACGCCGCGGGCCGGCGGCGTGCCGCCGGGGCCTGAGCGTGGCGGGGCAGGAGTCGACCGGGCCGGCCGGCGCGGTGCAGGCCGCTGCAGAAAATGAACCACCCCGCTGTATGCCATCAACCAGAATCGCGCTGGCCGCCCGCGCCGGCGCCTTCGGCTGGCAGCGGTTCCATGGACCGCCGGGAGCCAGATCTGTCTGTTATTGAAATGATTTTTGAACGAACCGCCCAGGTGAATTAGATAACGTCTAAAGCTGGCACGCCGGGTGCTGAGAGTCATTCGGCCGCGTGCCGAATCCTCGAGCCCGGTGTGCGGGCCATGGGCGGAGGTCGATGCGAATTTGACCACCGGAATTTAAACAATGACTTGGAGGAAATGTCATGAGCTGGGAAACCCCTGCCTTTGCCGATGTCCGCTTCGGCTTCGAAGTGACGATGTACATCAGCAACCGTTAATCTGACGGTACGGGGGGAACCGCGAGGTCCCCCCCTCGTGTTTCACCGGCACAGCCCTGTGCGGATGGCGATACTCTCCAGGCCATCAATGCAGGGCTGAGTCGTATCTGAAAGATATGGACTCGATCCAGAGCCGCAACCAAGCACTCACAGGGAGCCGATGAGGATACACGTACTGGGCTCCGCTGCCGGGGGCGGTTTCCCGCAGTGGAACTGCAATCATCCGAACAGCCGCCGCGCGCGCGCGCAGGCCGCCAACGCGCGCCCGCGCACGCAGTCCTCGATCGCCGTCAGCAACGACGGCGAGCGCTGGTTCCTGTTCAACGCCTCGCCCGACCTGCGCCAGCAGATCAACGACAACGCCATCCTGCATCCGAAGCACGGGCTGCGCCACAGCCCGATCCAGGGCGCGGTGCTCACCAACGCCGACGTCGATCACGTCACCGGTCTGCTCACCCTGCGCGAGTCCCAGCCGCTGACCGTCTACGGCACGCGCCGCGTGCAGGGCGTGCTCGCGGACAACAGGATCTTCAACGTACTGAACCCGCAGTTCGTCAAACGCGAGGTGCTGACGCTGAATCAGCCGACCGAGCTCGTCGGCGTCGACGGCACGAAGTCCGGCATCGTGGTCGTCCCGTTTTCCGTGCCGGGCAAGGTGGCGCTGTGGCTGGAAGACGCCACCAAGGGCGCGAACTTCGGCTCGGTGGAAGAGGACACGGTGGCCCTCGAGGTGCGCGACGGCGACGGCAGGACCCGCTTCTTCTACATCCCGGGCTGCGCCTCGATGCCCCCGGAACTGGCGAGCCGGCTGCGCAACGCGCCGCTGGTGCTGTTCGACGGCACGCTGTGGACCGATGACGAGATGATCAGGGACGGTGTGGGCGTGAAGACCGGCCAGCGCATGGGCCACATGAGCGTCAACGAGCCCGACGCCACGATTGGAACGATCGCCGCGTTTCGCGATCTCAACGTAGCGCGCAAGATCTTCATCCACATCAACACCACGAATCCGATCCTGCTGGAGGATAGCCCGGAGCGCGCAGCCTGCAAGGCGGCGGGCTGGGAGGTTTCCTGCGACGGCATGGAGATAACAATATGAGAACGCACCGACTCTACGAGCTTCCGCTCGATTTCCCGAAACCCGGCCCGCAGCCGGCCTGGTCGCGCGCGGAGTTCGAGGCCAGGCTGCGCGGGAAGGAGAAGTTCTACCACATCAACCACGAGTTCCACCTGCTGATGAACTCGGGCAAGCTCGACAAGGAGGCGATACGGGGCTGGGTGGCGAACCGCTTCTACTACCAGGTGATCATCCCGGTCAAGGACGCGGCGATCATGTCCAACTGCCCGCACCGGGAAGTCCGCCGGCACTGGATACAGCGCATCATCGACCACGACGGCACCCAGGGCGACGAAGGCGGCATCGAGGCCTGGCTGCAGCTCGCCGAGGCCGTCGGCCTCACGCGCGAGCAGATGTACTCCCAGGAGATGGTGCTGCCGGGCGTGCGCTTCGCCATCGACGCGTACATCAACTTTGCCCGCAGCGCCTCCTGGCAGGAGGCCGCCTGCTCCTCGCTCACCGAGATGTTCGCGCCGAAGATCCACCAGAAGCGGCTGGACAACTGGCCCGAGGTCTACCCGTGGATCGAGCCGAAGGGCTACGCCTACTTCCGCAAGCGCCTCTCGGAGGCGCGCCGCGACGTGGAACACGGGCTGCAGATCACGCTGGATCACTTCGATACCCGCGAGCTGCAGGAGCGCGCGCTCAACATCCTGCAGTTGAAACTGGACATCCTGTGGACCATGCTCGACTGCATGTGGGTGGCCTACATCGACAGGAAGCCACCCTACCACAACATCCCGGAGTGAAACCGGCACAGGCGGACCGACATGGCTGAAGCGAAAGAAATCAAGCCCACCGGCAAGGTGTACGGCGCGGACAGCGTCCCGCAGATCGTGCACGGCAAGCGTCTGCAGTGGGAGGAGGCGCAGAACTGCTGGGTCATCCTCTACCCGGAGGGCATGATCAAGCTGAACAACAGTTCGGCGGAGATCATGAGGCGCATCGACGGCACGCGCAGCGTCGCCGAGATCATCTCCGATCTGAAGCGGGCGTATCCCGGCGCCGAGCTCGACAACGACGTATACGCCTTTATGGAGGTTGCCCATGAGCAACAGTGGATTCGTCCCAAACCTGCCCAATAAGCCGCTCTGGCTGCTCGCCGAGCTGACCTACGCCTGCCCGCTGCAGTGCCCGTACTGCTCGAACCCGCTGGAGTTCGCCAAGTACAAGAACGAGCTGTCGACGGACGACTGGAAGCGCGTGCTGCGCGAGGCGCGCAAGATGGGCGCCGCCCAGCTCGGCTTCTCCGGCGGTGAGCCGCTGGTGCGCCAGGATCTGGAGGAGCTGATCGCCGAGGCGCGCCAGCTCGGCTTCTACACCAACCTCATCACCTCGGGGCTGGGCATGGACGAGAAGCGCATCAAGGCCTTCAAGGACGCCGGGCTGGATCACATCCAGGTGAGCTTCCAGGCCTCCAACGAGGAGCTGAACAATCTCATCGCCGGCACCGACGCCTTTCAGCACAAGGTGGAGATGGCGCGGCTGGTCAAGAAATACGATTACGAGATGGTGCTGTGCTTCGTACTGCACCGTCAGAACATCGATCAGATCCGCGACGTCCTGGACCTGACCGTGAAGCTGCAGGCCGACTACGTCGAGCTGGCGACCACCCAGTACTACGGCTGGGCGTATCACAACCGCGAGCACCTGCTGCCCACGCGCGAGCAGTTGCAGCGCGCCGAGCCGGTCGCCCACGAGTTCCAGGAGCGCCTGAAGGGCAAGATGCGCATCTTCTACGTCGTGCCCGATTACTACGAAGTGAGGCCGAAGGCGTGCATGAACGGCTGGGGCGCGGTGTTCCTGACGATCGCGCCCGATGGCACGGCCCTGCCCTGCCACGCGGCGCGCCAGCTCCCGGGCATGGAGTTCCCGAACGTTCGCCAGCACAGCGTGGAATGGATCTGGAACCAGTCGCCGGACTTCAACCGCTTCCGCGGCTTCGAGTGGATGAAGGAACCCTGCCGTTCGTGCCCGGAAAAGGAGAAGGACTTCGGCGGCTGCCGCTGCCAGGCCTACATGCTGACCGGCGATGCCGCCAACGCCGACCCGGTCTGCGACAAGTCCCCGCACCACCACGTGATCACGGATGTGATCGATCGCGCCGCGCGGATCGCCGCGGGCAAGGAATCGGTCGCCAGGCCGATCCTGTTCCGCAACCCCAAGAACTCCAAAGCGCTGCTCGACGCCGAGGCGAAGAGGCCGGAGACGCCGCTGCCGGTCTAGGCGGCGCGCGCCACTGACAGGAAAACGCCCGCGGGCAGCGGGCGTTTGCCACCTTCCGGTGTGGCGGCGGAGACGGCCGGGCCGAACCGGATTTTCCTGTCCGGTTCGGCCCCGTCTGCTTCAGCCAGCCGCTGGGCTGCTCAACCCCTGACCACGTGACCCGGGTTCCTTGCATGCCCGCGCTGCTGGCGTGTACGCAAGTGGGTATTTAGCAATCCGTCTGCCACGTCACGGGCGCCGCGCGGACTTCAGAGCTTCCTTGAACACAGAGGAATCGAGCTTGTTTTTCAGCGAATTACGCCGATGAACTCATCGGCCTTCGCGCCCCGGAACCGTGCGCGTCCCGGGGGCGGATGCTGAGATTGTCGTGCGCTCCCGACAGGGTGACGCCGGGGTCATCCCCGCAGCGCGTGCGGCCGCGGCAGGCGCCCGCTGACTTTGCGGACCGCGTTCAATCCGCGCGGTACCAGGTCTGCGTGCGCCCCAGCAGCGAGATGCCGAGATAGCCGCGCACCTTCAGCGTCTGGCCCTCGGGCCCGACCGTCATCTTGACCCGGTAATAGTGGCCGGAGTCCGGATCGAGTATGTGGCCGCCGCTGAACTCCCCGCCGCTGCCCTTCAGCCCGTGCATGATGACCAGCCCCTCGATCGGCTGGCCCCTGAGTTCGCCGGGGCATCTCTCGCAGACCGACACCGCGGCGTCCCCGGGCGTCTCAAGGAGCTGCTCGATGAAGCCGCGGTATTCACCATCCTGTTCGAAGACCTGCATGATGGCCACGGGCCTGTTGGTCTGGTCGCTCATCACCTTCCAGCGCCCGACCGGCGAGACGTCGGCCGGCGCGTGCGGGGCAGCGGCAAGCACTGCCGCGGCCAGGAGCAGGCGGGAAACGCGGATCTTCATCATGGCAACGTCGGGACTCTCATTCACGATTATTGTTCATGACAATGCCCGGGCGGTGAATCGGCCCTGAACGAAAGCCTGACATCGCCCGCTGCCAGCCGTCAAGCACCGTCCCGCAGGGCGAAGGCGACGTCCGCGGCCTGGCGATTGGGCTTTATGTCGTGCACGCGGAATATGCGCGCGCCGGCGGCCACGCCGAGCGCGGTGGTCGCGCAGGTGGCGCCGATCAGCTCGCACGGGTCTGTCGCGTTGCAGATCGAGCCCATGAAGCGCTTGCGGCTGGCCCCCAGCAGCACCGCGTAGCCGCTCGCCGCGAAGCGCGGCAGGGCCTGGATGAGAGCGAGGTTGTGCTCGCGCGTCTTGCCGAAACCGATACCCGGGTCGATGACGATGTGATCGCGCGGCAGGCCGAGCTTTTCCGCCTGCGCGGCGCGCCGTATCAGGAACTCGTGCACCTCGGCAACCACGTCCTTGTAGGTGGGATTGACCTGCATGGTCGCCGGAGTGCCCTGCATGTGCATGATGACGATCGGTGCCCGCTGCTGCGCTGCCAGCTCGAACATTCCGGACTCGCCGCCGCCGTGTATGTCGTTGATAAGGTCGGCGCCGGCATTCAGCGCCTCACGTGCAACTGCAGGCAGCGTCGTGTCGATGCTGATGGCGATCTGGGGCGGAACGTGGGCGCGCAGCGCGCGGATGACGCCGCAGGTGCGCCGGATCTGCTCCTCCGCATCGACGGGCCTGGACCCGGGGCGTGTCGATTCGCCGCCGACGTCGAGGATGTCCGCACCCTCCTCCACCATCCGCAGCGCATGCGCCACCGCATCCCCGGGACGGGCGAACAGTCCGCCGTCGGAGAAACTGTCGGGCGTGACGTTGAGGATCCCCATGATGAGCGGCGCGGGACCGCGCAGTTTCGGTACCAGGGTCATGGCAGGCTCTCGGGTAATTGCTCGGTGGCCGACACCAGCGCATCGATCATGGCCGGCTCGCTGGCGAGGTGGCCGGCCTCGCGCAGGATGACGAGCCTGGCGCGTGGCAGCGCCCGATGCAGCGTCCACGACGCCTCGAGCGGGCAGGTGAGATCGCGCCTGCCGTGGACGATCACGGTCGGCACCTGCGGCAGCCGCGGCACGTCACGCAGGACCTGGTCCTCCTCGATGAAGTAGCGATGCCGCGCGTAATGCGTCTCGACGGCCACCTCGTTGCACACTCGTTCCAATTGTTCGGGCGTCAGCTCCGCCGCCGGCGACTCGGAGAGCAGACAGGTGACCACCTTGCCGGTCCAGCCCGACCATGCGCGCGCGCATGCCGTGCGTCGCGCCGGGTCCCCGGCGCGCATCGCCTCGTAAGCGGCCGCGACGTAGTCGCCGTCGACGACCGACGGGAAGGCGGCGGTGAACGCCTCCCAGGCGTCGGGGAAGATGCGGCTGACACCGTCGCGAAAGAACCAGTCGACGTCCTGCCGCCGCGCGAGGAAGGTGCCGCGCAGGATCATCGCACGCACCCGCTGCGGGTGCCGTTGCGCGTAGAGCAGCGCCAGCGTCGCGCCCCAGGATCCGCCGAACAGCACCCAGCGCCCTATTCCCAGGCGATCGCGGATGGCCTCGATGTCGGCAATCAGCTCCGCGGTGGTGTTCTCCGCCGTCGCCCCCGCCGGCGTGGAGCGGCCGCAGCCGCGCTGATCGAAGAGGATGATGCGGTAGCGCGCCGGATCGAAGAACTGCCGGTGATAGGGCTTGCAGCCGGAGCCCGGTCCGCCGTGCAGGAATACGATCGGGATGCCGTCGCGGCGGCCGCAGTCCTCGACGTGGACGCGATGGACGCCACCGGTGTCCAGGTACCAGCTCGACACCGGTTCCAGCGGAGGAAACAACACGCGCATCGATGGCTCGACCTCGTTTAATCGCAAGCCGGCGATTATACCGGCATTCCACCGCGCGGCACGGACGCGGGACCTGCTGCCCGCCGTCCCGTTACGTATTAACATGCGCGCATGTTCGCTGCGACCGTCCCTGGCATCGTCGCTCATCGCGGCCACAGCCTGAAGTACCCCGAGAACACCCTGGCCGCCGTCCGCGCGGCCATCGATTCCGGCGTTCATCACGTCGAGATCGACGTGCAACTGAGTGCCGACCGGGTCCCGGTGCTGTTTCACGATCGGCGACTGGAACGGCTCTGCGGGATCAGCCGCCACGTCCACGAGCTCACCGCGCGCGAGCTGCAGTCGCTGCGGGTCCGCGATCGCGAGCGCCTGGGCGAGCAAGGCACCGCCGAACCGATCGCCACGCTGGCCGGATTCGTCGACGTGCTCGCCCGGCATCCCGAGGTGACCGCATTCATCGAGGTCAAGCGCGGCGCCATCGATGCATACGGCGTCGACGCCGTGTACACCGCGGTCTGGGAGACGATCCAGGCGCAACGCCGGCAGTGCGTGGTGATCTCCTTCGCGCGCGAGTTCCTCGCGCACGCGCGCGCGCGCCGGCCGGATCTGCCGATCGCACTGGTGGTCGAACGATGGCAGGAGCTGGACCATCCGGCCGCGCAGGCGCTGCGCGCCGAGTACGTGTTCTGTGACCTCCAGGGCCTGCCGCCGGGCGGCGCGCTGGTTGCGCCGCACGAGGCGACGCTGGTGGTTTACGAGGTCGCCGATCCCGCGCTTGCGCGGGCGCTCGCCGTGCGTGGCGTGCACTACGTGGAGACCTTCGCCTGCGCGGAGATGAAGCGGGCATTGCAGCCCGCGCCGGGCTTCTGAACGGCGTTCGATCGCGCCGGCCGGCGCGCGCCGCCCTCGCAAACGCGTTCGTGCGCGCCTCAGGCCACGCGTGCGCGGCGGGCCAGGGCGACGAGCTCCCGCCGGACCTCCTCGCCGGTTGCCACGGGCTGCTGGAAGGCGAAACGCACGATGCGCGCGCCGATGCGCAGGTGGAAACCCTCGGCGTCGGCGCCCGCGAACGCCGGCTGCTCGTCCTCGGCAACGCTCACGGCCGCATAGCGGCAGTACTCGCGCATCGTGCCGGCATGATCGGCGTTCATGTGTGCTGCCATGCCGCGTTCGTCCTCGATCGAAAACGGGTTGGCGTGCAACACCCTCGCGGGATCGATCCAGTGGATGCTGCCGAAGCCGCCGATGTAGCGGAACTTCACCGGCTGCAGCACGAAGAACTCGAAATCGTGGATCTTGTGGAATTCGGTGGATTTCGGGAAGAAGCGGTAATAGCGATCCGCGGCCGAGTCGATCTCCGCATCCGCCACCCGGCGCGCATCGGCCACACAGGTGAGCCGGCCGTTCACCTGTACGTCGTCGCCTCCGCGGTCGAGGACGATCAGCGACGCGCGCGGATCGGCCAGCAGGTTCTTGTGGTGCTGGGCGATGCGACTGATGAGGATGACAGGCCGCCCCTGGCGATCCAGGCAGTAGGGCACCACCGATCCGAACGGATATCCCGCCACGTCCACGGACAGCGTGGACAGCACGCCGTAGCTCTCGCTGTTGAGCAACGTGCGCGCCTCGGCCGGCACTGCAGCGCGATCGTTCACGGATTCACTCCACTTTGATACCCAGACGATTCTAGGAGCGGCGCCGGCAGCGGACAAGAACCGCGGCTCCGGCGCGCGCAGGATCTCAGGTCGGGGGCGGCAGCGGCTCCGCCTCGGGCGGCTGTTGCAGGCGGCGCAGGCGCGCGAGCCACCATTCGGCCTGCGCGCGCGTGCCGTCATCGCCGGCAGCGATGCGCAGGGACTGCTCCGCGATGGCGGTCTGCCGCGACTGCATGGCGGCGATGCCGAGCAGCAGATAGGCGCCGGTCGCATCCCTGACCGAGCGCGACTGTACGGCCTTCTGCAGGACGGCGGTGGCATCTGCCCAGCGCTGCAGCTCGAAATAGGTCCGACCGAGCTGATACTGCAATTCGCCGTCCTCGCCGCCGCTCAGCATCGTCTCCAGGACGGTGGCGGCCCGTTCGCGTTCCTGGGCGAGCAGCAGGCTGTCCACCAGCAGTTGCTGGTTGGCGTGACCCCGTGGCAGGCTGCCCTCGGCCATCGTCCGCTCGAGCAGCTCCGCGGCCTTCAGCGGCACCTTCGCGGTGGCGTAGAGCCTGGCGAGATTCACGATCTGATCCGCATCCAGCATGCCGCGCGCCTGCATCACCTCCATGGCGGCGATCGCGCGATCGACCTGCCCGGCGCGCTGAAAGGCGGCCGCCAGTTGCAGCCACGCCTCCTTGTCCCCGGGGTTGGCGCGCACGCGCTGCTCCAGCTCGCCGGCCATCTGCGCGAACTGGCCGGACTGCGCCTGGCAGGCGAGCAGCGCCTGTTCCCATTTCCCGGTGTCCGCGGCCTCGCCCTCGGCCAGCACCTTCAGGTGTGGCACCGCCGCCTTGCAGTTGCCGGTGCGCTGGTAGGCCACCGCCGCCAGTGCATGCGCCTCGTGCGTGGCCTTGCCGCCCCGCATCCACTCCTCGAGATAGGCGAGACCCTCCTTGTCCTGGCCGCGGTTGATGAGGATCTGCGCCAGGTTGTAGCGCAGGTTGCGCGCATCGGCGGCGGGCAGCCTGCCGCTGTCGAGCGCCTGGCGGAAGGACGCGGCCGCGGCGTCGAGGTCGTTGGCGGCGGCCTGCGCGTAGCCCAGCATCTGCGTGGCCAGGGCCCGCTCGTAGGCATTGTCCCCGATCCTGGCGAGCAACGCCTTCGATGCGGCGACCGCATCGGCAGGCCGGCCGGCGTCGATCGCCTTGCGCGCGGCCGCGAGTGCCTCGTAGGTGGGCTTCGAGACCGTCTCGGCGGCATGCGCCGTCCACGCCGCCGATGCGAGCGCCAGGCAAAGCAGGACGAGGCGAAGGGCAGGCATGCTAGCCCTTCCGCAGCTTGAAGTTGATGTCGAGGCGCGCGCGCCGCGTGATCGGCCTGCCGTCGACGACCTTCGGCTTGAACTTCCAGCGCAGCACGCCCTCGCGCGCGGCGTCATCGAAGACATCGGGCGGATCGGACCTGATCACCTTCGGATCGCGCACGGCGCCCTCGGGAGTGACGATGAACTCGATGGTCACGACAC
>WBZR01001703.1_pt1 | contig 26038 bp, 22 predicted proteins | sample 5204231 | NCBI WGS metagenome assembly WBZR01 (sample SAMN12412403, study PRJNA552823) | activated sludge metagenome | isolation source: activated sludge from anammox sidestream of wastewater treatment plant... | place: USA: Virginia | collected 2017-08
AGAACAAGGAAAGCATTGAGCGATTTAAGGCTTGAAATGGGAGAAAGGCTTGGTTTAAGAAAACCTGATGAATTCAAATTACTTTGGATCATTGACTTCCCTTTGTTTGAATACAGCGAAGAAGACGGCCGTTATGCTGCCCGGCATCATCCTTTCACATCGCCTAAGCCTGAGCAGGTGCATTTGCTTGATGATCCTTCTCAATACGGAAATATCAAAGCGAATGCCTATGACATGGTATTGAACGGAAACGAGATCGGTGGTGGCTCCATAAGGATCTTTCAGAGGGATGTGCAGGAAAAAATGTTCGCTGCTCTGGGCATGAGTAAAGAAGAAGCGCAGAACAAATTCGGATTCCTTCTTGGCGCTTTTGAATACGGTGCTCCTCCACACGGTGGAATAGCTTTCGGCTTTGACCGTCTGTGTGCTATTCTGGGCGGCAGCGAAAGCATCCGGGACTTCATTGCTTTCCCGAAAAACAATTCAGGCAGGGATGTGATGCTGGATGCACCTTCTTCCATTGATGAAAAACAATTGGATGAATTACAGATCAGTCTGGATGTGAAAAAGAGCTGATGAGAATTTAATTAACATCTCTCGATACGTGATCGATCTTACGGATAATTCTTAGCTTCAATAACCTACTTAAATCCTTAGTGATAAAATATGGCTCAGGCATCTGACAAACGTTCTATGAATTCAGGTGAACAACAGCCGATAAACAGAGTACTCGTATTTTCAATAGTCGCATTTGCTCTTTTGATGACTACCGTGGATGCAACGATCGTTGCCACGGCATTGCATACACTTCAAAAGGAATTACACACTTCGATCAACTGGTCGGGTTGGACACTTACTGCCTATTCATTCGGATTCGTGCTGATGCTGCCGGTAAGCGGAAAGTTCAGTGAACGATATGGCAACCGGAAAATATTCCTGATATCAGTCTCCACGTTTACACTCGCATCATTGTGTTGCGGGCTGGCCAACAATATTTATCTGCTGATTGCTCTTCGTGTAATACAGGCAGCCGGCGGAGCAGGCATCACTCCTTCTGTAACAGGGATCATAGTAAATCACTTTGGAAGTGCACGGGACCGTGCCGTCAGTTTATTTGGCAGTGTATTCCCTGTAGGCGCCATGATCGGGCCGATATTCGGAGGTTTGTTCGTGACCTATATGTCATGGAGGGAAATATTCTTTGTCAATGTCCCGATCGGAATCGCAGTCATTTTATTATCCTTTAAATATATTCCGGGGGATGCACCAATAGAAAAGAAAACGTACTTGAAAAGAGATACACCGGGCGTACTGCTTCTTGGCGCCGGTATTCTTGCAGCAATGTTTGCCGCAAGTTATCTCGGTGGAAAAAATGCGGATCCTTTTTCTGCCACTTTCATCATCCTGTTGGTTATTGCCTGTATCGCATTTGCAGTATTCTTCTCCCATATAAAACGCATCGAATACCCGCTGATATCACCCCGCTTCATCTATGAGAAAGGATTTGGAGCGGTCAACCTGATTAACATTTTATACGGTGGAATAACCCAGGGAGTCATCGCACTCGTTCCCTTTTATGCCACTACCCGTTATGGCATCAATGCACTGAACTCCGGTACCCTCCTTGTTGCCGAGGGCATTGCAGCGGTAACTTTATCAACAACAGCCACAATGATCCTGAGAAATACAGGATACAGGCTTCCACTTTATATTGGCTCTGCCACTCTTATAGCCGGTACATTATTGCTTGCCATACCACCCCTTCCCGGAATTTCTCCTTTTGCCTGGCTGGCGATATCCACATTTATAATTGGACTCGGAGCAGGAACCATCAATCCCTCCTGCCGTAATGCAGGATTACAACTGGCGCCGGAACATTCTTCAATCATCGCTGCCTTACGTTCTATGTGCCTGCAATCAGGTTCAATTATCACGATCGCAATAGCAACTGCAATTATCGCCGGCTCTGACGACACGGGTTCGGTTCAGGCCTGGGTGTATGCCTCACTGTCACTTATTTTGATTGTATCCTTACCACTTATCTCTCGAATACCGGAACATCATGGTGCGTGGTAATGATTTTATAAACCACATTTTGAGAGGATAAATAAAATCACATTAAGTATTTAACCCTTCCTGTTGCCATTTCAAAGGCAGTGAATGTGTCCGTGAATTTATTTTATTTCATACTAAAATATTCAGGTAAATCATGAAGTTACATACTCTATCAAAAATTCATGAAGAGAAGCCGGTGGATTCGCAAACCAGGAAAAACCTGATCTTTTGCCGGTTTAAATAGTTTTAAATAAATATTCCTGCTAAATGAAATCAGGCGAATTATTCTGTCTTGTCAATTATTTTCCAGATTCCCATTGCCAATTTCAGACTGAACAATTCAGTTCCCCCTATTGATTACCACCTGTCATCATATTGTGTGAACCGCCGGTCTTCTGTGTATTATTTTCTTCTATTATCAGGGGAATAGTATAGATCAGTTTACTGCGGACCGGTTTTCCATCAAGTTTGGCCGGAATAAAAGTGTAAGCATCTTCCGGCAAATGCCTGATAGAAAGATTTTCCTTTTTAAGTTCTTTATCCATTTTTACATCCTGGTAGGTAATATCCCAGTTTTCCAGTTTACCATCAGGGCCTACGGTAAATTCATAATTCATGACGGCATTGATCCTGGAAATGTCATTCCGGATTTGCATTGGTATCTGCCTCGTCTCATATAAAAGAAAGAAACCGTAATTATTCCCACCTACTTTTACAGGTGGCGTTACTTCAGTGTCTGCAGGAAGCGTGGTGTCCGGGATTTCGAAACTATACCTGACAATTGTCCCGTTATCTGCATCATTGTTATACAGCAGCGTATCATTTGTATAATCATACCGCTGCACCAGTACGCCATTAGGGTTTAAATAATTCCAAATACCGGCTTTTTTGTTTTGTCGGTAATACCCGGTTACTAATGTTTTATTATTGGCATCAACCACTTTATAAACGCCGTCTTTTATCTTTTTACTCCCGGCTGCATAAGTTGCTATCTCAGTTAATACCTCCGATTTCTTTGATTTTTTAATTTCCTGGCCGGAAACATAGCTACTGCCTGACACCAATGAAGCCACCAGGAATGCAGATAACATTTTCCGGTTGAAAATATCAATGTGAATCTTCATTTTTGAACACGTTTAATATATCAAAGTTAACAACATTCTTATGAAACCGTATCCCAATTTATATTGGTGGATTTATTGGAGCAAATATCCTGTTTAAGCCCTGAACCTGTAAATCCAATCTTTTAGTTTTGCCGTAATATTTTCTTAAAAAAGAGAATGGCATAAAGGGGTTTTAGATTCCGTATCGCCTGCGATAAATTTCCCTCTAAGTTCTTATTAAAAAAGCTGCCTCAAATTATTAAGGCAGCTTTCTGTATTTAAAGTCATTCAAAAAAAACTAAACGGACAGTACGGTTATCATTCTTATTACCTGGGGCTTAAATATTTATATACTTCCGTGAACGTTGTACGTACGGGGCCTCCCTGAAGCATGAAATACTGAACGGTGAATGTCTTAGTAGCTGCATCATATTTGTTAACTGCGGTTCCATCCATTTGAGCAGAACGCCCATTGGAAGCCGGTTGACCATAATAGTTAACAATACTTGTTATTGCACCACCCGCTCCAATAATAAATATAGGAGAGAATGATCCATAGTAGGAAGAAGATGCCCCGTTCATGATCCAGTGGCCATAGGTTTTTGCATAAACAGGATCCCACATAGCAACTGAATTTGCACTGTAAGTCCGAAGTTGAACATTGTATGGCGTTGCAGGAGCAACTAGGCTGGGATTAACAACATCTACCATATTTGCAAATGTCACTGAATAAAGACCGTCAAATTCATTTCTTGCAGAAAAAGTATAAATCGCCGTCCCAAAATTAGTGCTGACAATACCAGAAGATGCTGCCGTAATTTTTATCGGCAAACCATAGGCTTTTGAAAAGTCATATGTTGCTTTATTAATTATTATCCTGCCGGTGGCAATATCTTTCCCTTTAGGGATAGTCAGTGTGGTCGGAAACGAATACACCGAAGCATCAGGTACTACATAAGAAGAACCCTGGTTAGTATTAAAAGCTGCCAATGACGGGAGATCTACTGCCAGCGTTACGGTTATATCCTGTGGAGCTGTTGTCGCTCCTCTATAACCAACATTGAGGTTAAAGCCAATAGTATCTCCTTTAAATAACAGGTCCTGGGCATATTGAGGATATAAACTCGTAATAGAAGTAATATCCCCTGTAGCTACAAATGCTATTACACTGTTTGTTCCTCCCAAAGGGTCAGACGGTGGTATTACCGTATTCTTCAGGCAAGAACTAAGACCTAAAAGCAGTATGACAGGCGCCCCAATAAATATTTTCTTTACGTAATTATTCATATTTCTTAAAATTAAAGTGTTTAACATTAATATTTACTTAGCCCAGAATATCAGTGATGAAAATACTTTTACATCGTTTGGCACATTACCGGGATTATAGTTGAACTCAGATGTTGGATACTGTACCCTTGTAGGTAACTTATCCGGACGGGTGCTTGCTGACTGTGTAGAAGCAAATGAACCGTAAGGATTGTTGGTAACTGTAGTTGAACTGACCGGGAAACCTGTCCTGCGATATTCATTATAACTTTCATGACTGGCAATAAAATTATTCGCAATATACTTTTGAGTAATAATCGCTTCAATCTTTTGCGGTGTAGTTGTTGCCAGGTCAAAATTCACCAGGTAACTGGTGTTATTGTTAGTTATGTATGCAGCAGCCGAATCCGAGGCACTGTAACCTGCCATCGTTGACAGGTTAGGCAGCTTATACAGGTAACTGAAGGATGCAGTAATTCCATTATTGAATGCTGTTTTCGCATCCACTGAAGTGAGTATCCCTCTTACTGCAGCTTCTGCTTGAAGAAAATAGCTTTCTGCTGCCAGCATAATGGGTTCACCCATATCAGGGCCTTTCATGATGCCGATATTATTGCCCAATCCTGAAGCTGCCGGGAGCGTAGCAGTGGTGCCAGCATACCAGGCGCCTGTAACAGCAGGTGCTTTAGGTACTGAAACATCACCGATACCTAATTGGTTTACTGTAGTTTTTGGATAATCAAGATAAATTGCCCGTCCTCTTGCATCATCATGCAAATTATTCCCATCATAAAAGCCAAAAGTATATTTTGATGGGATATAGGCACGGTTAGCAGCAGAGTTGGTGTAGGAAGTCACCCATGCATTCCACGCAGGATTCTGTTGCCCGTTCACTCTACCGTATTTGGGGTTCACGATAGCATCAGTAGTCAGGAAGCCGTCTGAACTAAAGCTGGTATTAGTAAATGTGGCAGCTGGTGTACCGCGAACTATCAAACGTAATTTAATTGTATTGGCAAACTTTTTCCAGTTGGTCATATTACCGCCAAACATCGGGTCCGTTGAGGATGAAAGTGCCAGCGCCATTGGATTAGCATTGATAATTGCAATTCCTGAATCTAACTGGGCGGCCAGCAAGGGATAAATATCTTTACCCTTATCATATTTCGGAGTAACTGAGGCAGGACCCGCAAGTGCATCCGAGTATGGCACATCGTTGTAGGTATCCACTATCAGTTGAAATATGTATGATTTCATGATCCTTGCTATCGCATTATAATAAGCATAAGGAGCATTCCCTTGCGTGGAGTTTATTACATATTGGAAATCCTCAGCAATATCATAAGAGGTTTGCCAGAGGCCTGTATAATCACCAGGCCCGTAATTATAAGTCCAAACATTACCGAAACCACCATAGCCACCTCCGTTCACAACACCACCGGTGATCTGAGCGCCATAATTATTAAATGACGATTGCTGTGCTGCTGTATAGACCAATGCCTGGGGCAGCACTAAGTCAGGTGTACTTGAAGTAGCCGAGTTAGGATTAGTATTGATATCCAGATATTTTTTACAGGACGTTATTCCAAACAAAACTGCTCCTGCTATAATGCTGAATTTTAATCGTTTCATAATTATTCTGATTTTAGAATGTTAAAGTGATTGTTGCACCATAGTAACGGGAGGGTGGAGATGAAAGACCTGTAACACCGATACCGTTACTGTCTGCACCTGCATTGCTATACTCAGGATCTGTATAAATATTAGCTGAGGGTAGCCATATAAACAGGTTACGCCCCTGCACGCTGATGGTGGCAGATTTGATCGCTTTTGTCTTTACAAGCAATGAACTTGGCAAGTCGTATGCGAGGCTAAGCTGGCGAAGTTTCCAGAAAGCTCCGGAAGTAACATAATTGGATGTTACACCCATATTATAGGTTCCGTCAGTCCAGAAGCCTCCGTTACCATTAGCATCTCTCACTACAACAGTTGTATTTTTTACATATTTACCGCTGCCGGCATCCATATAAACAGAATTCGGGAATACAAACGGCTTACGGTCGTATGCAGTTGTGCGGATGCTGGATCCGGCCCAGTCTTCAGAAGATCCCTGGCTGTTAAATATTACATAACCTCCGCGGTATTCGAATAAGCTGTACAGGTGAAATCCTTTGTAGCTAATATTCAAATCTGTACTTAACACATTCCTGGGTTGTGTATTTCCTAAATATTGCGGTGTATTATTCACTTGTGGAAATCCTGTTATTGCATCTACTATCACATGTCCTTCCGGATCACGTTGATAATCGGTGCCAAGAAGTACAGGGAATGCCATACCCGGTACGGCTACAGTATTACCTGAAATGCCTAATCTCGGTAAACTGGAATTGATTGATATTACCGTATTATCAGTATAGGAGTAATTAACCCCAGCAGTCACTGTCCAAAACCTTGTTTTAATTGGTGTCAGATTCAGCTTGGTTTCTACACCACTGTTTGCTACTTCACCAGTATTGAATAAGTAGGTGTTAAAGCCTGTAGCATAAGAAATACTTACGGGTACAGTTTGGTTAGTGGTGCGGGTATTGTAATAGGTTGCACTTATATCAGCAAACCCCTTGAATAAACTAAAATCCAAACCGGCTTCCCAACCCTTTGTAAATTCAGGTTTCAGACTGCTGGATACAATCTGATTACCAACAGTATAACCGGCAGTGCCACTATACGGGTAGCCATTTGCCTGACCGAAAGTAGGCATCAAAGCATATGCCCCAATATTTACATTACCAACTTTGGAAACACCGGCACGCAGTCTCAGGTAATCAAGCCCTTTTATATTTTTCAGTGATTTGATCGCATTCGTGGCAATGAAAGACAGGTCACCGGCAGGATAGAAGAAAGAGCGGTTATCCGGGTTCAGTACAGATACCCAGTCGTTACGTCCGGTAACGTGTAAAAACAGATAATTGCGGTAGCCTGCTTTGAATTCTCCGTAAACAGCTTGTTGCCGTGTTTGTGACCAGGAAGCACTTGCAGAAGGAAGGCTTAGTGTATTGCTCAAATTAAACAAGTGTGGAACCACCAGGCCTGAAATAGAAGCTGACTGGCCTCTGCTTTTATTCTGACGAATGGCACCTGCCATCATAAGGTCAAAAGAGAAGTTGCTAATTTTTTTATTAAGCAATATCTGAAAATCAGATGTCAGCTGTGTAGAGAAGCTGGCGCCTTCTGTTACACCACCAGGAATATCTGTTTTAGAACCACCACTTATTGCTTTGGCATAATTTGTATACAGAAACTTGTCTGTCCAGCTTTGATAAGACTGATTAGAAGTAGTCAGACCTGATTTAAGAATAAAACTTAACCAGTGCAATGGAGTATATTTGATGATACCGCTTCCATTGAAATAGTCATTTCTTACGGTCTGCCTGTTATTATCGAGTGTGTAATACGGGTTTGCATACCACGGATTGTAATACCCGTTAGGGTTAGCGAACGGATCATTTTGCCAATCTGCAAACTTAAGTACCGGCACAAGTGTCGGCATATTCAGGAGGTTATTATACATGGTAGCGGTAGCTGTAGTTATATCGTACCTGTTCTGAATATAAAAAGAAGTGAAAGAGAAATCAACATCTTTACCGATTTTACGGGTGCCATTCAAACGGAATGAGGCCCTGTTGAATTTATCTTTCGGTGTAGTACCTTTTGTATTTACATATTGGCTGGAGAAGAAGAAGGTAGAACGATCATCGCCGGAACTAAGTGAAAAATCTGATTGATTAGTCAGCCCGGTTTTCCAGAATTTCTTCCAGTCATCCTTATAAGCATAAGTTGTCATAAAAACAGACCCATCTTCGAGAGGGTCCCCTAACTGATAGGCACTGCCATCATAAGCAGGACCATAGTTCTGATTTTCGATATTGGAAGAGTAAGGATTGCCGAAAGGATCAGTACCATAACCGCTGCCACCTTGTCCAAACTTTTTTTGAGTTTTGGGCAGAAAAGCGGTGTGTTCCATTGTGGTCGTGTTACTAACTTTAATAACATTGGTACCTCTCTTGCCCTTCTTAGTAGTAATGATTAAGGCGCCATTAGAAGCATCAGAACCATAAATGGCCACAGCAGCTGCGCCATTAAGTACCTGAATGTCTTCGATATCCTCGGGGTTCACATTACCTAATAATGAGTTAGGCACTATCACGTTATCCATAACAATCAGCGCCTGATTGTTACCCAATAAGGAACGTTGGCCACGTAAAATCAGCCGATAATTTGGATTTACTCCACCACCAGTTGCACTTACTAATAAACCGGGTACCTGGCCTGATAAACCGGCAGCCATATTGGTAGGCTTGGCAATGGTCAGTTCTTGTGCCTTAATAGTTGTAGAATTGTACCCCTGTTCTCTTCTCTGAACAGTAGTACCTGATGCGGTTACAACCACTTCGTTCATAATATTCACAAAAGTGGAGAGCGAAAGTGATAATTCTGTTCTGTTAGCACGAATTTCTACAGGTGTAAAACCTACAGAAGTAACAACCAAAGTTTCATTGGGGGAAGCACTGATTTTAAAAAATCCGGCTTCATCTGTGTTTACAGCCCGTTTTGTTCCTTTGACTGATACCGTAGCGGCAGAAATAGGATTCCCTTTCTCATCGGTTACTTTCCCGGTAACCGTTCTTTGCTGTGCAAATGCAAATACTCCGAAGAGTAATAAACTTGTTAAAAGTGTTAATAACTTTCTCATAAGCAAACTTAGTTTTATAGTATGAGGCAGATTAGCCGGTTAATGTCATGTTAAAATTAATCCGGCCAGCCTTTAAGGCAGGCGAAACTATAAAAATGTTGCATTAAACCATAAATATTTTTTTAAGAAACATTTTAGATATTAGAGAATTTTCAAAAGACTCTCATTACAGAAATTTATTTTAATATTATTGAATTCATTTTTAAATGTCATTCAATAAAAATGCATATAACAAAATATTTTCTAAATTTTTTAAATGGCGAATTAAGGTACCTGTGCCGGTAAAAAATCAGTACGAATAACTACATAATGCTTTGTAAGTGTAAACAATATACTATCTACGATTTTGACATATCAGTTAATTACAAACAATTAATGATCAGCATGCAAGGCATAATTTTCTCTTTTTATCCGTGCATCCTGAAGATAGCAGATTTGAGTATAATGCTTTGTAAATTTGAACCCTTTCACAGCAAATTTTTTTTCAATGAAGAAAATTATCTTGCAGCTCTGCCTGGTATTAATTAGCTCAAGCGCAATGCCCCAGGTTCTATCTGAAAACCTTTTTTACTTGTTAGATACTCCGGAATCCTTTGAAAGTTTTAAAGATCACCTCAGCCAGATATCCATTATTTGCCCCCAGACTTTCCGGGTCAGTAAAGAAGGGGTGGTATCCGGATCTTTGAATCGAAGAGTACTGGAACTGGCAAAAGCAAATAAAATAAAAGTGATGCCGCTGATTGTAAACAACGGTTTTACCGCAGATCTTTTGCACTCACTCCTTTCTAATCCGGCAGCAAGGAAACGTTCGATAAGGATGATGCTGGACTATGCAAAAAAATACAGACTAGATGGCTGGCAATTCGACCTGGAAGGTTTGAACATTGCTGACCGGGATAGCTACACTTCATACTTTAAAGAGACTGCCGAAGCGTTTCATAAAGCAGGACTTCAGCTCTCAGCTGCACTGGTGCATGCAGATGAAAACGTAGGCGGTCCCACTCCCTATCACAGTTTTTTGTATGAAAACTGGAGAGCAGGGTATGATTTCAAAGAACTTGCCGAAGCCGGCGATTTCTTATCTATAATGGCTTACGACCAGCATACCCGCCGTACACCGCCCGGCCCGGTGGCAGGAGCAGATTGGGTGGAGCGTATCATTAACTACCTGGTTAAAGAAGGTGTGACTCCTGATAAAATATCATTAGGAGTTCCCGACTATTCTGTTCATTGGTTTCCTGACTATACACCGGAAAAAGGAGGATTTTCCAATGCCCGGCAGATAGGATATAAAATGGTAGAATACCTTTTGAAGAAATACAATGCAGAACTCATGTGGAATGAAAAGGCCGGTTGCCATTACACTTTTTGGGACAATGACGGCGTATATGAATATATGTACATAGAAGACGGTACTTCCCTGAAACCCAAACTGGATATATTAGAGAAATACAAACTCAGAGGCATTTCAGTATGGGTGCCTGGAAAAGAAGCTCCTGATTTCTGGACTGTTTTAAAAGAAAAAACAACGGCAAAAAAATAATAGCATACAGAATTCCGGGCTATTTCTACGCTGCGCTTGCCGCCTTCAATATCAACCATAAATTCAAGCCAATATAGGTCAATAAGACCAACTGGGCCATTATCAGGTCAAAACGGTGTGCCTGTCCTGATTTATTACTTTTTACCAGTTTCAGAGAGTATGCATTGGCAGCTATTACAGAAAAAATAAAGAATAAAGTAATGCCATGCAATAAATCCACCAGGGTGAATGAAGATGATTCGGGCAGTGATGAATCAATAATATATTTATTACCTATTACTGCGAACAAAGCGCCTACACTCAATCCGAAACGTGAATCTATACCGTCAACATGAATGTAAAAACATACGTAAGCGATCAGGAAGGCAATGTACATTCCCAGGAACATTTTCCAGAATAAGCCTGCTGCTCCCCTTTTGATAACCAGCCGTACCCGGAAATTACTATATTCCGTATGTGGTTTCGAAATTGTTTCATCACCAAATGCGGTCTCATAAGCTTTCTTTCCTGTCAGGATCACACAACTATCGATTTTCCATCCAATAAGGGTAAAGCGGGGATCATAATTCTCCCCCACAGTATCTGCAATAAAAACAAGTGACCGGGAATCAAACTGTGAATTTTCTATGGACAAACGCAGTCTTTGCAAATCAAAAGGGAAATTCCTGATCTTCCAAGAATCCTTCATCACACATTGAAGTTTCATCGTCATAAAAATTCTGCCCCCGGTACTGTCCACCGTCAGAAATGAACGGGTCACCGTCTTAGCCATGGGCACTTCAAGGTTATTGGCAAAATCAAAATCCCTGTTCTTATACTTTAACCACAGCCAAAAAGTGACCGTGTATTCCTGCTGTTTAAAATCAATGTTATGAATGCTGGTTATGTAAATACCGGCTTTTACGGTATCCGGTTTGTTTTCCTGGCTGTAAGAAATATCAGTAAAGAACAAAAGGAGAAAAATAAAAATTACCGGCTGCAGTAAATGTTTTTTCACGAACACACATTTTAAGTATTGCAAATTAAGAAACAGTAAACCAGAAAACGACTACCATAAAAGTATTTATCTCATATTCCTGGCTTCGATATTTTTAATTTTTTCCAGCCTGCGAATATGCCTCTGCTCATTACTGAACCGGGCAGCAAGAAAAGTCAGGACAATCTCTTTGGCAGGTTCAATGCCGATAACCCGCTCACCGATGCACAGTACATTCACATCATCGTGCTCCACACATTGATGCGCCGAATAATTGTCATGGCAAACTCCGGCACGAACGCCTTTGAACTTATTTGCTGCAACAGAAACCCCTACCCCGCTTCCACAAATAAGAATTCCCTTTTCAGCCGCACCATTTATCAATGCGCCGGCCAGTTCAGCAGCATGATCCGGATAGTCATCTGTTGTTTCGCCCGAAAATGCACCAAGGTCCATCAGTTCGTATCCCTTATCTTTAATCACCTGCATTAATATATTTTTATAAAGAAAACCCGCATGATCACATGCAATGACAACTTTCATTTTATTCCTTTTTAATAGCTGTAAAAAACTGTTCGCCTGCCTCTTCTTTTCATAAAACAGTAATCCTTCAGTGAAGTTCCTGAGAATGCTGCAAACATTTAACTTTGAATCATAACAATTACTTCAGGGACTAAGTTCAGCGCCCAATCAGCACTGCATAACCTAAAGTAACGAACAAACCTCCGGTATGGCTTTTCCCATCAGTTTGCGGATTCTTTTGAATTGTTGTAAAGCCTTCTGCGGCTCTTACATCCAGCACCAGTTCACCTGACTTAGTAATATTTTTGCTGATGCCGCCCCCACCGGTAAGCCCGAAATTCATATTTTTCAAACTGGATTTCACATCTGTTTTTGCATTAAAGGGCATCGGAGGCAGCGGCTGACCGGGATTGGAAGGGTCAGGTATGGGCATGCTTCCACCTTTGTCCAAATAAAGCCTGCTGTTACCGTTCGTTTTCTGATAGGAATTTAAAAGGAATCCGGCATAAGGACCAAGGTTCACATAAAAATGCAAACTATTCCCCCATTCCATCTTTACCATCACGGGAATTTCAAGATAATTTAAAACCGATGTGTTGTCAAAAACAGCATAAACCAATTGACCAGGCTGAAGCATTGAAGCAAGCTGTGGTGGAAGATTCGTTACCGGCTGCATGCCGTTTCTCTTACCACCCTGGCCTGCATAATCAATACAGGCCTTGATTGAAAGATTATTGCTGATGCCAAAATCAGCAAAAGCACCAAATACTGAAGCAAACCGGGAAGTGTAATCTTTGCTGAGTTCATTATCACTATTGCTTCTCAAGTCCGGAAAGCTAATCCCTGCGTTCACTCCAACCCTGATCTTTTGTGACTTTGATGAAAGTGCGAAGATGCATAAGGATAATAAAAGGAAGGCAGCTTTTCTCATAAAAATTGATTTTAGTGAAACTAAATTTAGAAAAGAAAACCAATAAAAGGGTAATTTTTTTCCTGATTAGGAAATTTTTTACACAGTTAAAGTGATCCATTACACTAATAGCACAACTTACCCGTAATAACTTTCACCAGCCATTTATAGAAGATCAATGCAGTGATTTTCCGGGAGCTCTACATGTTGATTAAAAGATGTGCGAAAGAAATCAACTAATCCATATTCCATTTGCCCTGGGAAGAATTATATTTGGTATAAACCTGAATCATGCGAACCCTCCTTACTGCACTATTGATGGCGGCCTGTATCAGCCCGGTGGCGGCACAGGATGAACTTCCTGCTATTTCCAAAAGCAACAGGAACGATTTTTTTATTGCGGATGTAATCCTTCAGAAATATAACCTGAAAACAGGGCAAACTGATGAATGGATGAAAGTGTATAACAATCTTTCCGATAATGGTTCTATTCAAAGGGCTAATGATATACGATGGCAGGCGCAGGACAAAGAAACTGCACAAAAATGGTACAGGGAAAATACTTCACTGCTTGGCGAAGGAGGCAGGGAGATCACTTCAATGATCCCCAAACCTGTTGGAGTGGATGAATGGAATGTTTACGGGGAAAGCGAAAGTATGCAGAAGATGATAAAGTCCCTGGGACTAGATCAAAATCAATATTTCTTCACCTTCTCCGTAGATCAATATGTAGCAAAAATCTTCGTGGCAACTTCAAGCCAACTTAGTGTGCAGGATGCCTGGAAATTTGCTAAAGAAGGCCTCAGGGCCACCCTAATAGCCGCAGGAAAAAAGACCATTGCCGGCCTGCTCCTTTAAAATCAGTTGGAAAAATTTCCGGATCAAGCAAAGAGTAAATGTAATTGATTCCAAGTTTTGATGATACAGGCCAGATTTCAATCCGTTTCAGAAATGAGAGATCACTCTTTCATTACAGGAATATTTTTCCCGATGAGTTTCTGAATATCCTTCAGAAATATTTTTTCATTCCAATCACAAAATGAAATTGCCGTTCCGCACTCACCTGCCCTTCCCGTTCTCCCGATGCGATGTACATAAGTCTCCGGGACATTCGGCAATTCAAAATTGATCACATACTTCAATTCATCAATATCAATTCCTCTTGCTACAATATCAGTAGCCACCAGCACTCTTGTTTTTTTATTTTTAAAATTCATCAGTGCGGATTGCCGGGCATTCTGAGTTTTGTTTCCATGAATTGCTTCAGCACGAATACCTGCCTTATTGAGATGCCGGGACAAACGGTCTGCACTATGCTTCATTTGAGTAAATACCAGTACAGTATCCACCGCCCCGCTATTCAGCAGATGAATCAGCAATGATTGTTTGTTTTGCTTCTCTACAAAATATACCTGCTGCTGTACCGTATCTACAGCAGATGATACCGGGTCCACCTGCACTTTTGCAGGATTGGTTAATAAAATATCTGCCAGCCGTTTTATTTCATTTGGCATGGTAGCAGAGAAAAAAAGTGTTTGCCTTGTTGCCGGCAATTGGGAAATGATGCGTTTAACATCATGTATAAAACCCATATCCAGCATCCGGTCTGCTTCGTCCAGAACAAAGAACCGTATCTCACTGAGTGAGATATGACGTTGCTGCATCAAATCCAATAAGCGACCCGGAGTTGCTACCAATATATCAGCTCCACGGCGAATACCCTGTACCTGGTTATTTTGTGAGACACCCCCATAAATTACCTGGTGCTTTATGCTTACATATTTTCCATAAGAACGGATACTTTCTCCTATCTGGATAGCCAGTTCCCTTGTGGGTGTTAATATCAGGGCTTTTATTCTGTTCATCTTTTGTACCGCTTGCTGCTGGTGCAGCATTTGTAATAACGGAAGCACAAAAGCGGCTGTTTTGCCGGTTCCGGTTCGTGCACAACCCAACAGGTCTTTTTCCTGTAATATAAGAGGAATAGATTTTTCCTGGATAGGTGTAGGGTTCACATACCCCTCATCACTTAAAGCCTTTAATACAGGCTCAATGAGCTGCAAATTGTTGAATGACAATTGTAAAAATGTTTAAATAAAAAATGTGGTAAGGCTATCAAAAACAATGATACTTTACCTGCCTTACGTTAAGCCATCACGATATTTGGGAAGATTACTGCAACACAAATCAGAGAGAGCAATAACATCAAGAACTGTAAAGATACTGCTTTTTCCCGAAACGGGCATTTACCCGGAGCCAAAACCTGTAAAAGAAATACCATCCCCGTTAATAAAGCTTACTTTTGCACCGGATAATAAACTTTGCTGCTCTTGTAATAGAACGATATTTGTTTTTCAGATACTTTTCCATTACGGCTGCACTTTTCGCAGATTCATTGGCAAACCATTTTAAATCAAAACCTGATCCATTTCCGCCATAACGGAAACTATTAATCAATTCAGTTAATTTTTTAAAACAAAAAAAATGACACCGGACAAAATAGAAGAGTATATCGAACAAAAAGGAAGAGAAGATATCCCCGTTAATATACATTTCAAGGATCGCAATACGGTGAAAGGGATATTCATAAAAAGCGCTGATTACAATGAATTAAAATCCAAAAATCTTTGGCGTATCGTAAGTGCCACTTACCTGAATGATTGGGAAAAAACAAAAAATGAGAACCTGGCCCGGATATTTAATGGATTATCGTTTACCCGGCTTACCGATATAAATTAAGCGATCCACCTGTTATTAATTTTGTCCAGTTAATCTGGTCAAAAAGAATGCAGAGATCTTCAATTACCTTTAAGCGGATTTCTTTGATTTAATTTAATTATTTTCGACGATGCTACAAACCGTTATTACCGGCACAGGCTCTTACATTCCCCCCTTTGTGCAATCGAATCGTGATTTTGCCAGGCATCTTTTTTATACCGAGGAGCAGAAACCTATGGACAAATCTCCCGGAGAAATCATTGAAAAATTCAAACAGATCACCGGAATTGATGAACGGCGATATACAACCGATGAACTCAATACCTCAGATATCGGAGCTATTGCTGCAAAAATTGCACTGGAGAGCAGTGGTGTGGATCCCGAACAAATCGATCAGCTTATCGTAGCGCATAATTTCGGTAATGTTATCAAACACACGATCCAAACGGATGCAGTTCCATCTCTCGCAAGCAGGATCAAACATATTTTAGGAATCCGTAACCCCGATTGTGTAGCCTACGATGTCCTGTTCGGCTGCCCGGGATGGGTTCAGGGATTGATACAGGCAGATGCTTTTTTTAAAGCAGGTATTGCGAAAAAAGCATTAATAATCGGAACTGAAACGCTTTCAAGAGTGATTGACATGTATGACCGCGACAGCATGATCTTTAGTGATGGCGCCGGAGCCTGCGTAGCGGAATTCAAAGAAACCGGTGATAAAGGACCGGGCATACTGGGAATGAGGTCTCAGACTTTTTCACTGGAAGAAGTGGATTATATCAACATGGGAATGGCTTTTAACCCGGGCAGTGACCCACGCATCCGTTTTATAAAAATGAAAGGCAGGAAAGTATATGAATTCGCAATGAAATATGTCCCGGCTGCCATAAAAGAATGCCTGGAAAAGAGTAATGTGCCTATCGGTGATCTTAAAAAGATTTTCATTCACCAGGCAAATGAAAAAATGGACCAGGGAATTGTCAAAAGGTTATACCAGTTATACAATATTGCAGATGCTCCTGAAAACATTATGCCGATGAGCATTCATTGGCTGGGCAACAGTTCCGTGGCTACCATACCAACATTATTTGATATGGTTCTAAAAAATAAAGTACCCCCACATGATATCCTCCCCGGCGATATCATCCTCTTTGCTTCAGTGGGTGCAGGAATGAATGTAAATGCGGTATGCTACAGGTGCTGATACATTTCCGTTCCCTAAAATGATCAGTCCAGAATCTTAACATTAACAGCAAAAGGGCCCCGCTGCCCTATTTCGATTTGAAAACTCACTTTATCATTTTCCTTAACTTCCCCGGCTAAATTATTTGAATGTACGAATATGCTTTGATGTGATTGCTGATCCTTAATAAATCCAAAACCTTTTTCATAATTGAAGAAAGTGATTTTCCCCTGGCGGGTAAGTTCTTCCTGTGTCAGTGGAATATTTTCAGGTACCCCTATCCGTATATCTTCAAGTTTGATTTCAACTTTTTTCCCCGGATCAGGCGGCGTGGAAGAAATATTTCCATTCTCATCAACATACGCCATCATTTCATCCAGGCTTTTGCCTTTTTTGGCGTTCTCTTTCCTTTCTTTCATTTTATCTGCCTTATCCATTTTGGCTTTTTGTTTTTTCTTTTCCCGGTCTTTTTTATTCCATGATTCGCCCATATCATTTTTATTTTAGATTATTAAATACCACTGATACAGCAAAGAATGCAGAAAGCTGAAGATTTACAAATGCTTTTTGCAGTGTGGGATACTGTGAAGGTAACGCCTTTTTATCAGATAGGGTTTTTTCAAAAAACCGGAGACTGCTTGCCTTATTTTGAAAATTCTTTTATTATAAAGTTCTGAAAAAGACTTTTAAAATATTTCCGGCTTACCACTTTCTTCTACGGCTGAAAAGAAAGTTCGCCGGCCTTCTTTTAACCCCGCCGCATAAACCATCATGAGCCATATCTCAATCTCCTTATTGCTACGATAATGACTTGCTTTGTTTGCTTCATCACCAGCAGGAATTTCAACAAAATCAAATCCACGGGATTATCCCGTCTCATAACCGGCGGTCACGTTGGCACAACGAACAGCGGCATATAGTACAAAAAATTCCAGATCATTGCCTGTTGACTTGCCAAAAAGTAAAATGGAGACATGCAAATTCGTAAATAAAGAAATTAATGCTTATAAGTCGGGCAAAAAACAAAAAATAAAGAAGAAGAGAATGTTTGGTAAAAGTGCAAATACCTGTGCTGATACTGTACTATGTGCTGATAAAATCTAAAATCAACTGGTCAGAATAATGGCTCATTATTGTATCGTCGCACATAATTGATCCGGATAGTTCAGCACAATACCCTAAAGGCAGGCGAACACCGAGAATGCATGAAATTGGTTTGAAAAATCAATTCACTTTAATTTTTCAGTGATTACCTGAGGATAAAAGTAATTGATCCCACATTTTGACGATAGAGGCCGGATTTCAACCCGCTGCGCATATCAAAAGAAGAATACCATAAATACGGTACCGAACCGATGCTCTTGATCTTTCCTTTAAAAGCTTTGTCGTCAAAGGAGGAATAATAAGAGATAGGTGTATTTCCAATTGCTCTTAATTTGCCACGAAACAATTCATCATCAAATGAAGAAAAGTAGGTCAACTCAAGAGGTCCTGCAAGCTTGATCTTGCCGCGGAAAAATTTGTCGGCAAAATTGTTATAATAGTCAAAAAGAGCAGTACCGATGCTCCTGATTTTTCCCGGCCTGCCATCCGATTCCTGTGCACCATAGTACGTAATAGTGCAGGTGCCGATATACCTGACTTTGCCCCGGAAAGCTGAATCAGAAAGATCATCATAATATTCCACCCTGCCCATGAACTGCTGCAGCCTGGGTGCATAATAATTTCCACGGTCCGATAATAATTCAGTTCCCCATTCCAATATTTTTCCTTCAGGTGAAACCCTGATCAACACACCCTGGTCTGTGATAAAAGAAATATAATCAAGGTTGGAGCCGCTTGAAAAAGAAACCTGGCTGAGTTGCTGGCCATAAAGACTTAAGCTAAAGAAAGCAGTGGAAAAAGCTATTAATAGTTTACACATGGGGCAGGAATTATTCCCGTAAAATTATAAAAAATCTACGCCCCTGCAACTGGGATAAATACGATACATTACGACCTGCATCAGAGTACTGCGTCTCTAAACTTCTTATTATGAAATAAAAAAGGAATCAACATGATGCCAATACCTATAATAATAACAATACCAAGCAGCAATGTCCTGAACTGTGACGCAATTGCAGGGTCGGGAGACCTGACAACTGAAGCCGACTTGATCACCAGGAAAACAATAAGCGCTAAAAATATCAGGATGAAAACCATTTCAGGCCTTTTGGAGTTTTTTACAAAAAGTGAATAGATAAGACCAATAATAACAAAGATGAGATTCACCGAAAAGATCAAAGTGGATACATTAATAAAGCCGGATAATTCCAGCCCGGTACGTTCCCTGATAACCAGGTTGTACAAAAGACAAGCGATAGAAGCGCAAAAGCCTACGAATACGCTGGTCAGTACTGCATCTGAAAAAGGCATTTGAAAAGTATCTTCTTTTTTCATACTACTTGATTTAAAAATTTATAAAAGCGGTGTATACAGCAGGATAACCATGCCGCAAATTACGGATAAAGCATTTCCTGTAACAAGAAAAATCCGCCATGCATAAAAATAATTTTTCTCCCTCAAATCACATTTAATCTTTCCATATAGCTCCAAGTCCCCCATCCCAGAACTTTTTATTCAGTTCCGGAATGTTTTTTTCTAACATCTCCACTCCCCTGCTTTTTAAAACAGCCCATTGTGCATTCAGTTCTTTCAGCCGGTCCAGAGAGGGTTGGTTTACCCTCGGAATATCGCTTGCCGTCTGATTAACCAGGAAAAAATAATCAGCATTAAACTTAAGGGGGAAATTTTCAATATCATCATACACTAATGTTTTGCGTTGTACCATTTCTTCATCCCACGCTTTCATTTTTTTTGCTAACGCAGTTCCTTCTGTCTTCAGAGCAGCATATTTATCATTCGTCATTGCTGCCAGTAATGATTCCAGCTGCTTTCTTTTTTCATTCAGTGTATTGATCATTTTATGAATGGAAGTCATTTCATTCTCCATGCCTGTCATCACCCGGTCGTATTCTTTGTAAGTGGCCATGCCGGTAGGGTATAAAGGATTGGCAAGTATCTCTGCTTCGGCCGTCATTTTTTGCCCCCCTGCCAATAAGATAACAGAATATTTTCCCGGAATAGCTTTATGTCCGTGAAAACTTCCTTCCATATAAATGTCAGGAACACCAGCCATCGTCGGATAACGCATATCCCAGACAAACCTGTTTAACCCTTTTGTTTTTGATAATACAGGGTCGGCCGGCGGAGCGCCATCCCATTTCCTGTACGTACTGTCGCTTTTCGAACTGAAAGTACGCACAAGCTTAGCTTCTGAATCCCTGATCTCCATCGTCAGTAAAACAGAATCTTTCAACTGAGGCAGCTGATAATAGATCACTATACCTGTTGATGGGTTTACCCCTCTTGAAGAATTCATGCCCGTAAACTCAGGGTTGTTTCTATCCAGTTCACTGGATCCGTTTACCAAATAAGCAGGTGATGGTTTGAAAATTGAGAATGAGGAATCCCTTTTATACTGGCGTACCAGGCCCAGGTCATCCAAAATCCAGAAGGAACGGCCTGAAGTAGCCGCAATCAAATTCCCTTTGTACACTTTCAGATCTGTGATTGGAGTAACAGGTAGATTGAGTTGAAAAGGTTCCCAGTTTTTCCCTCCATTCCATGAAATATAAATACCGGTTTCCGTACCGGCGAATAAAAGATCTTTTCTTGTATCGTCTTCTCTCACCACCCTGGTGAAAGCACCATCGGGTATTCCATTGCTGATATTTGTCCAGGTCTTGCCATAGTCGGTGGATTTATATAATCCCGGCCTGTGATCATTGAACTTATACCGGGTAGTGGCAATATACACTGTCCCTTTTTCAAAAGGTGATACTTCTATTGCATTGATCAGGCATTCCTGCAATCCTGCCGGAGTGATATTTGTCCAGGTCTTGCAATTATCTCTGGTGAGATACACCAAACCATCATTACTGCCTGTATAGATAACACCTTTTTCTTGCGGTGATTCCATGATGTAAGAGAGTACTCCGTAATTTTCCGCACCCACCCCTTCATTGGTAAAAGGCACTCCCGGCTTTCCCTGTTTTTCTTTTTCGTTCCTGGTCAGATCGGGTGATACTTCCTTCCAGGTTCTGCCGGTATCTGCCGTACGCATCAGGTACTGAGCGCCGTGATAAAAAACACCAGGCTCATGTTTGCTCCAGATGATCGGTGAATTCCAGTCAAACCTGTATTTCATATCTTTTGCATCCCGGCTTTCATATTGTATCGGAGCTGCCATTACATTGGTAGCTGCTTTTGCCTTTGTATCCAGCACTTCAATGGTTCCCTGGTAACTTCCCCCCATTACGTATTGAGGATTGTCGGGATCAAATGCAAGGAATGCACTCTCTCCGCCTGCCGATGCACTCCAGCCTGTATTAGTGATGCCGCCACCGCCCAATTCCCTGCTTTCAATCTTTACAGATGTATTATCCTGCTGGCCCCCATAAATATTATAAGGGAACAGATTGTCCACATTGATACGGTAAAATTGTGCAGTAGGCTGATTATCCTGGCTGCTCCATGATTTGCCTCCATTGAAGGTAATGGCTGCACCACCATCATCCAGGATGATCATATTGCCCGAATTATTCGGATTGATCCACAGATCATGATAATCACCATGAGTATTTGAAATATCAACCCATGTTTTCCCACCATCAATGGATTTAAATGCAGAAGCGCTCATCACATATAGTGTATTCTCATTATTGGGATCAGGAAACAATTCAATATAATACCAGGCCCTTTGAAGCAAATGATGATCGCTGGTAATGTGGCTCCAGCTCTTGCCTGCGTCTTCAGACATATATAGCCCGCCTGCTTCTTTTTCAAAATCGCTTTCTATAAGCGCATAAACTTTTTCAGAGTTGGAAGGGCAAACAGCAATGGACATTTTCCCCATTTCCTTTGGCAATCCTTCTGTCATCTTTTCCCAATGTTCGCCGGCATCAGTTGACTTGTATAAACCACTGCCCGGACCGCCGCTTATCACCTGCCAGGGCAATCTTCCGTGTTCCCACATGGCGGCATAAAGTATCATCGGGTTATTTGCATCCATGGATAATTCAGCGCAGCCTGTTTTATCATCCACATACAATACATTTTTCCAGGTAGCGCCTCCATCCACTGATTTATAAACTCCTCTGTCTTTCGTGTGCCCATACAAAGATCCCTGAGCAGCCACATAAACAATATCGGGATTCTTAGGATGAATGGCGATCCGGGCAATATGCTCTGTAAGATCAAGCCCAATCTTTTTCCATGTCTTACCTGCATCAGTGGATTTGTAAACACCGTCACCATTCGATGTCATAACACCACGTACTGCATGCTCTCCCATTCCTACATAAACAATATTGGGGTCGCTTGCTGCAACAGCAACAGCACCAACTGATCCTGTACTAAAATAACCATCTGAAATATTTTTCCAGGTCAGACCTGCATCTTCCGTTTTCCAAACTCCGCCACCGGTACTGCCCATATAATAAACCTGGGAATTCCCGATGACACCCGTACCACAATTAGAACGTCCCCCGCGAAATGGGCCGATGCATCTCCATTTTACAGCCTTGAAATAACTGTTGAGGTCAGAATTATTTTTTACTTGCTGAGAATTTGAATTGAGTACTGTGGAAAACAGCAGTACCCACATAAGCAGTCGTTTCAACATAAAGCAGATTTTGAATGGAAATATAAATACAATTCGGCAAATCAGGCTTTTTATCATAACCGGTTTTTAAAATTTCATGTTACCGCTGCGAGAACAATGGCTGGCCGGTGATCGAAAAAAATGAAGCAGCCTCCTGATAAAAAACGACTAATAACCACTAAGTATATGTATGTAAAATACCTGAACATTGACCGGCAAATGCAGATTTCTGCAACCGGGAGATCATTAAAAAAAAGGTTTTCTTATATAATCACTTTGAAAAAATCCGGCCACTTGTAAAAATTCAGTTCCGGTAAAATTTAATTTACCCTAACTTCATTTATCCCTTAAAAAAATTCTGTATGAAAGTTAAAAGAAGAGAATTCATCAATCTATCTGCCCTGGCAGCAGGCGGTGTAGTGGCTGGCATCAGCGCCTGTAATACAAATGAAAAAACAAAAGACACATCCAATGCTTCGAGTGATCTGAAATCTATGACAGGTGATGTAGTACCTATCACACTGGAAGAAAGAAAATCCAGAATTGAAAAAGCGCAGCGTTTGCTTACCGAACAAAAGACAGAGGCGCTTATTCTGGATTCCGGAACTTCTCTAGTTTATTTCACCGGGATTCATTGGTGGCCGAGTGAGCGTACCATGATAGCGATCATTCCTGCAAAGGGAGATCCGTTTTATGTCTGCCCCGCCTTTGAAGAAGACAGATTAAGGGAACTGATCACCATCGGAAACAAAGTCTATGCCTGGCAGGAAGATGAGAGCCCTTACCGGCAAGCTGTAATTGCTTTGAAAGATGCAGGTATTTCATCAGGAAAAATTGCGATAGAAGAGCGATTGCGTTTCTTCGTATTTGACGGTATCAGGCAGGAAGCTTCACAATACAATTTTGTCAGCGGCACTCCCATCACCATGCCCTGCAGGCTGATAAAATCAAAAGCGGAACTGGCATTGATGCAAAAAGCAAATGACATCACTGTGGCCAGCATCAAATACGGCATCAGCCAGTTGCACGAAGGAATGACACAGGGAGAACTCGCTGCAATCATTGCCGGTGCACATCAGAAATTCGGTGGGGAATCGGGAGGCGGGTTGGTGCTCTTTGGTGAATCATCTGCTTTTCCTCATGGCAGCATCAAACCAAAAACATTGAAGAAAGGTGATATAGTATTGATGGATTGCGGATGCCAGGTTCAGGGTTATTCATCCGACATCACCAGGACGGTAGTCTTTGGTGCAGAACCTACCAAACGTCAACTTGAAATATGGGAACTCGAAAAGAAATCTCAGTTAGCAGGCTTCAATGCTGCCAGGATCGGAGCAGCCTGTGAAGAGGTGGACGCAGCCTCCAGAAAAGTGATCACCGATGCAGGCTTCGGCCCCGGATACAAATTACCCGGCCTGCCACACCGCACCGGCCATGGCATCGGTATGGATGGACATGAATGGGGCAATATGGTAAAAGGCAACAGGCAATTAATACAACCCGGCATGTGTTTCAGCATTGAACCTACTATCGCTATCCCTGGGGAATTCGGTGTAAGGATGGAAGATTGCTTTTATATCACGAATGAAAAAGCCCAATCATTTTCACCCCTGGCAAAATCTATTTCAGAACCTTTCTAAAATAATATTCAGTTTTTTAATGCTGCTCTCACTTTCGGAGCAATTTTATTCCCGAAGATCTCAATGGACTTCATCAGTAATGAATGAGAAGGTCCGCCCACATCCATGTGAGCAGAAAAACGGGTAAGGCCAAATAGTTCCTGCAGGTATAAGATCTTATCAATGGCTTCGCTTGCATCACCAATGATCAGGTGTCCGTTCCTGCCCCTGCCCAACTCATATTGCCGCTTTTCGAATGCGGGCCAGCCGCGGGTGATACCCACCCTGTCCATCTGCGATGAATAGACCGGGTAATATTCATCCGCTATTTTTTCACTGTCTTCACCGAAAAATGTATGCATGTGTACTCCAACCCGAAATTTTTTCATATCATGTTCAAAATGCTCATAAGCATTTTTGTAATAATCAAACAGTGGTTTGAACCGTACGGGGTCACCACCGATGATTGCAAAGATCACCGGAAGCCCATACTTTCCTGCACGTACCACGCTTTCAGGTGTGCCGCCTACGGCCACCCAGATATCAAGATGATCATTCACAGCACGGGGTAAGATCAACTGATCCTTCAATGGGAGCCTGAATTTTCCTTTCCAGGTTATCGGGCTCTCATTATTTATTTTTACCAGCAGTTCCAGCTTTTCTTCAAACAGTTCATCATAATCTTCGAGGCGATAACCATACAAGGGAAATGATTCTATAAAGCTACCCCTGCCAGCCATCAGCTCTGCCCTGCCACTGGAAATATGATCAATCATGGCAAAGCTTTCATACAAACGCACCGGGTCGGATGAACTCAATACGTTCACGGCACTGCCCAGTTTTATGTTTTTTGTCACGGTGGATGCTGCCGCTAAAATTATTTCAGGTACCGGTACTGCATAGTCGGGGCGATGATGCTCACCGATACCGAAGAAATCAAGGCCGGTCTCATCCATCAGTTTTACTTCTTCAATTATTTCTTTTAACCGCTGTCCGGCAGGTTGCGGTTTCCCGCTGCTGTCGTAATGATTGTCACCGAACATGCTGATACCAAGTTCCATAATTTTTAATTTAAGCCAAAGTTACAAACAGGTACCCTTAGCCATTGGCGGCTGTATGAAATAAAACAATAAAAAAGTTTCTTTATCATCGCCGGTTAAGTCCATTACTTAGTTGCTATTTTTAAGCAGGGGGCATGCCCCCTGCTTAAAAAAGCTGGTTTGCAATTTTGATTTTATTTCCGATAAAACAAATACAAACCAATATGAACAAATCTAAATCAATTCAAATAAAACAGCTCTTTGAAATTATTCAAGAGCCTGAAGCGATTCAAATTTCATCGCTTCAGCATGCTACCTAACTTGCAATAATGCTGGTCAACCAAATGTTGGAAAGTCAGGTAGCCACATTGGCCGGGGAACCCGGCAATAAAGTTTACACTGTTGGAAGACGGGTGCTTCTCATAATTTATTGCTTCTTTAAATAACGCAGTAATAAGTTCAGTAAACGCTCCATGAAAAGGGGAAAAAATTTTTCACCTTTCAGAACTGATAAGATGCGGAAAAAAAATTTGTTGATTTTTTCAGAATATTCTGCCTATTAAGATTTCTTCATCCAGGGTAACCTGTCTAACTTAACAAAGGAGTAATCTTTTTTTGCAGGTACATGAAACCCCTTTGTTCTTTTTAT
>WBZR01001554.1_pt1 | contig 26033 bp, 31 predicted proteins | sample 5204231 | NCBI WGS metagenome assembly WBZR01 (sample SAMN12412403, study PRJNA552823) | activated sludge metagenome | isolation source: activated sludge from anammox sidestream of wastewater treatment plant... | place: USA: Virginia | collected 2017-08
CCGATCGCGAAGGCCTTTTTCGCCGTCGATGAGAAGGCTGCGGTAATGCTTGGCAGGGCTGAGTTCAATCAGTCTGCTGTAGACGAAATCGCGGATTTCGATGGGAGCTATCGGCGACTGCGGGAGATCGGCGACAATTGGGGTTTCAATCGCCCTTTCTTCGCTCCAATCTTCGTGCCCATCTTTGTGAACGAAGATCGCGCCGCCGTGACGGTTGATCTTCCGTGCCCCCTCACTAACACGCATACAAATCGAAATGCGTTCGTTGTACCGCGTGAAGGAGCACCAATCAGGCTTTCCGCATATCCGGCAGGGCCTGCGCCGACTGACGCGGCAGAAAATGCTTGAAGATAGCGATGACATGGCATCTACGCCAACCGCGCTATTTTCTGACTGAGGGAACACGCTTTATCTACGCTGGGCATCTATTTATCCGTAACATCTCTAGCCCTTTGCTCCGTCTGCTGGAGCAGTTGGTGCGGGAGAAGTAAGTCGGATTGTGTCAATTGAGCCAGGCCTCATGCCGAGCAGGTATACAGTAATCTCTTCACCTCGGATACGCTCTTCAGCAGGGGTTTCCGGAAGCGGCCAGCGCAGCGTTTGATACAACTTTATCCGCTGAGTATCGAACGCCCCTACGAGCAAATCCCCGAACACTGCCGCTCTATCACACAACCAGTTGTAAGCAAACCACGCCACTAACGCCCCGGCAGGGATAGTCCATATTAGCGCCTTGAGGTGCCACAGGTATAACGGCCATCCCAGAAAGAGTAAACCCCACAGACAGAGCTGACCAGCATCGTTCACGGTAGTCCGCGCCGACGCAAGCTCTTGACGCGCTTCTTGCGATAGGACGTACCATAGGCGTGAGTAACAAACCACCGCATTCAGCCCGTATCGGATCTGAGGTTGACGCTCGGCGACTCGGAGAATGTTTCCTAACAAGGTAGGCATGAGGTACTCGTCACCAGGCATCAATCCATATATCCGTTCCAGCGCCGCCCGCTGCGTCCCAATCTCATGTATTCGGCATAGCAAGGAAAAGTATTCTCGCTCGGCCTCGGATGCTTCATCAGACGTTATTTCTGCTGTTCCAGCTTCCCCAGCACTAGATGGCTGAACTGTTTGCCGATAGAAGTAAGCGCGACGGCGGCTTGCTTCGAAAGGTATTCTCAAGCCTTCTTCCTGTCGCCGCAGCGTTTCCAGTGTTTTTAGCATAGCGGCGCGGTGCCTAAACTGGCGAGCTACTCCTAATCTTTTTAACCAGGAAAACGGCCACCAGGCCGGCCAATATCCTTCCAGCAATCGGAGGAATGGAACCTCTAGCCGTTGAATTAAAGCGGATGAACTGAGGATTAGTAAAAGGGCGACGAGCGTTAAAGTAAGTGTTTCAATAGAATCTGCAGAAGGCAATGTCGCTGGCCGCCGCCAGCCGTGCTTTTGCGCCAAGGCCAACAGCCCTCCAAGCCAAAATACTAAGGCGGGGGCTAGGGAGGAAATCGTCCAGCGTTCCGACATTTTACCGCTAACACCTTCAATGAGTTTGCTGAGCATACCATTTTCCTATCTCGCTCATGGGGTTAGCCGGCCATAGGTCGCGATGTCCCGTGCTGATTGCAGACAGGCTTAGGGTCATGTTCACTGTGACGTACGCCGATCCACAGGCAATCATCCTCGGTGCAACGGTATTTCTCGATACGAGACGCTAGCGCTTCGCCCAATAACGGAACATACATGCTTATGGAACGCTCTTTTGGAGCTCCAGGCCATTCGGAAGCCGCGAATGCTTCAAGCCAGGCGAACCATCCCGGAGTTCTCTCGAATAAATCGAGCAGTGGGGCCAAAACCTCGTCACCCGAATCAGCGCGTTTTATCAAATCGTCTAACTCCGCCAGCGCCTTAGCGTCCGGTGAAATAATGTCGCCCGCCGCTATCCTTTCCCGCATAGCTTTCGCCGCCCGGAATAACTGTTCTTGATCCATATCTTCACCTCTAAACCCAACGTTTCAGTGGCCTACGTAGAGAAATCCCGCCCAGTAGTATGGATGGCTGTGCGCGCGCGCGTCCTCCGGCAAACCGACTAATGACAGCCTCAGCTTGCCCAAAATATCTCCCACCGCAGGCCACTCCTGCCCCAAGGTCTTCAGCCAGGCCCTCTTCTCAGCTATTGTCGCGTCACGAAGCCAGGCCTGAGCGTAATTAAAGGCGCTGCATGGCGATTCGCCTTTGCGTAGCCAAAGATCATAAAAACGGGCCATAAGCAGCGCGGTGGAGATATCGTCTACTCTCCAGAGAGGAGCGATCACAGCCGCCGCTCCACCCAGTGCAAGCGCGTCGGCCAGCCCTATCAATTCTTCGGGCAAGCTCCGTCCTGTGACAGCCGCTTCGCAGGCTGAGAGAACGACCAGCCTGTGCCTACTCCGCACGGCCAGCAGGTCGCCCACTGTGAGCCATTCCCCGCCTTGCATCAACAACCCGCTTTTTAATGGTTCATAGTAGTTGCTTGCAGCATGACAGGCGAGATGAGCGACAGCGTAGTGCCCAAAGTTTGCTCTTACCGCAACTGCCGCAGCCCCAGTCAACACGTGCGGGTTCGGAAAGAAGGCCGCTACCAGATCCCGCTCGACCTCGGCAAAAGGAAGAGGCGCCGCGTCGGGGGAGGTCGGATTTGCAACTATCAGCGCATCAGAGGCCGCTCTTTCAGCCTGCGACCGACTGCGTGAGAGCGCGGCGGCGTTAGGCGCATAGCTCAATGGTCCCATCCCCTTGCCTGCTCGATCGCCAGCGTAGCGCCGACCTGAGCCAGCGGTGTTGCTTTTTGTCCAGGCCGCGTGTAACGGTAGTAATCGCAGCGCGCCGGTGGGAATGAGCACGACTCCACGTCGCTGAGCAAACTTTCTTTGAAGCGGTTTCATTAACACAGGCCACAAAGCGGCGGCAACTCCATCAATCGCATCGCACCATATTTTGTACATGTCCTGCCCCGATCCGCCGTCTGAAAAAGCCTTATAGGCATAGTAGGCGCGGATCCACCCTGGCTTTTCCCAGGGCGTATCCGGTTGGGGAATAAAGCCCCATTCCCGCCCAACAGTTCCGTAAAGCAGCCGCTGCAGAAAAGCGTCATTGAGGTCATCCAGCCACAGCGTCTCCGGAGGCTCATCCCGGCAAGTTGGAATGCGGATCGCCATACCACCATGCGCCGTCGCTGCGAGATAAACGATCTCGCGGTCTCCAGCCGCGGCCTCCGTCCGTATTCCATCAATATTTAAGGGAAGATCTTCGACTGGAGGAGTCGGTGCCTGTGTTGAGTATGCCGACGGATAATCGGCGGTAAACAATCTGGCAAGTCCTCTCTCAAGAATGACTGCGGCACCGGAAGGATCGCCGAGACGGGCCCGCGAATAAGCGGCCATTGCGCCGCAGCCCTGCACACGGCGCACCCACCCGCGACCACGACGTCCGACCTGAAATTCCTTAAACTCATTTGAGGCTTGGCGGAGGTGGCCTGAAATAAAGTCTGAGATGGAAAGCTGGCCGGTGATCAAATCAATACTCGGCCTCAGATTCGATTCCCCCATTCTCTGCATCCAAACGGCAAAATCGACACGCCTGGCGGCAAGAGCTTTTTCGACGATCTGATCCAGGTAAGTCGCCGCGCGATCAGCAGCCAGCCAATCCTGGCGAGTGAAACCGGCGTTTAGCCATTCAACCGCTGCCTCAAGGGCCGACTCAAGATCGTGCTCCAGTCCGCCAACAATCGCCGCCTCAGCGGCCCGGTCAGCGGCCTGTTCTTCAGCGTGGGCGTGGGCTCGATCGCCTTCCGCGTAAGCGGCTTGTGCCGCCCCGCGCCGGGCGCGGGCCAGCGCGCGCCAGCACATCGGCGCATCATCAGGCTCGGCTCGCTCAACGGCTTTCTCGGCAGCCGCCACGGCGGCCTCAGCGTCAACGGAGTTCTTTCCGGCAGATGATGCCCAATGGCGATCATATAGATAAGCGGTTGACAGTCTCGCAAAACAAGCGGCAGCGAAGGGGAAATCCTGGGGGATCATTGAGCAGAGATATTCCATCTGCTTTACCGCGGCAATCGCGCTCTGCACTGCGGCTTCCGAATCCAAGAAAACCGGCGCGCCGTCCTCATCTTCTGACGGCCACAAGCTTGGATCGAGCTTTGACAACCAGCCATCTACCATTGTTAGGATGGCGGGAATTGAGGCGTTACGCGGCGGTATCCGATGCCCTGCTAGGTCTGGACGCAACACCGCCGCCGTAAGATCGCTAGCCCGGCCAGGATCAGAGCTCATCTGCATCAGATCCAGATCATACAACCGATTGCGCAGTAACAACGCACTCGCCAAACATGCATTGCGACGATGAGCCACGGCCCAAATTTGAGGACCGGCCTGCTCATCCACATCTCCCGGGAGAGGTTCCAAAAGAGATATCGCTTCTTCAAGCTCGGAGGCCCGCAGAGACCGGCGGTAGCCGGCAAGAAGAACCATCGCTAATTGTAGATGCGCTTCAGCGGAAGTGATCGAGCCAGGCAACAAAAATGCGATCGCTTGCCGGCAAGCATTCGCGGATTGTTCAAGCCTGAGATTGCAGTCGCGTTCCTCCCGGCTCCCGGCATTCTTCTTTATCGTGCGGCGATAAATCTGCCAATGAATATCGCCCAGCAGTAAAAAGAAATATCCGTAGTCATCGTCGGGCGGAGTGGGCTGCCCCTTCCTCCCCTTTGCAAGCAGCGCAATAGCGCCTTGGCAGATCTCGACTGCATTGGCCAAATCGTCCTCTGGGTCCACTCCGCCCCTCTCTAATAGAACGGTAGCCAAGCCGCATAAGAGGAAAGGCGTCTCACACAACTCTTCATTCGCGGTCTTAAGTGCTTCGAGAAAGGCAGCAACTGCTTCATCAAGAAAGACGCGTTTTGCGGCTTGGTCCGCGCTATTCTCAGCGGCCGAACGGCAAGTCTCGGCATATTGCCCAAAGACAGTGTGGCGATCATGCGCCGTAGTACCACGCACGAGTTGAGCTGCAAAACGTAAATCAGACAGGGCCGATTCTAGCGCTTCCACCTCACCGGTCTGTTTGTACAAATTGTATAGTTGCTGCCCGCGCCGACAATATTCTTGATAAGTAAAGAGGTTCACCTCTCTGACACCCCTTCCTGAAGTTAGTTGTATCCCGTCCCAACTTGGCTTCGTAATACAACTCTCCTCACTAATCTTGCAGTAGGTCGCACGTTTGGTTCCTATGCTTGCTATTGTTCTCTTCGCGACCTTCGAAGGCCTTCTCGCCTTTTGTGGCTCTTAGTTTCCCACCTCAGCCAGTAAAAGCAGCTGGTGCTCGCCGACCGGATACAGTGAGAATTCTTCCCGTGATTCACACTTTCACTTTCTTCTTTGGCGGCCTGCCGCCTTTCTCCGGTGTGTAATTTAATACCTGCTCACGCGATACCAACGGAAGTCCGTACCGGTATATCACGCTCAGCTTGCGTCTTTTGATCAGATCGTTGATCGCCGCACGAGTTACGCCTAGCAGACGGGCGGCGTCCGCCTGCCTGATCAGATCGTTGGATGACATTGCCCGCGTCCTCCTCGAATTGTTGCAGCCACTCGAACCTAAAACTACTTGACACCGTCAAGCGATTAATGGAATCATCTTAACCCCGTCAAGTAGTTTTAGCAAATTCGCCTTCGCCTGCTGCGCAATGCTCCGCGCGGCAAGCGGGAAGGCGGCTGCAATGGCCGTCTCTTAAATTCATTGACGCGAGAGGAGATCGCTCGCGTTCCGCGCCTCTCCCCCGAGATGGCGCGGTCGTTCATACAACCGTTGCCCGAAAATACGGCCCGATAAAGGCGATCAAACCCCGTCCGCTCGCCTTCGACGTCCGGAGGTGCACCATGCGCACGTTCCCACTGAGCACCGCGCCGCGCGCGGTGAACGCCCTGCTATCGCCTGCCCAAAGAGTCACCCTCTACGGCGCACGCGCCTCTTCCCTCTCCCTGCATTACGCCGCAGAGACAGCGTGTGAAAAGAAACCCGTCGTCTTTATCTGCGGCGATAATCGCTTCGACGTTTATGCGATTGCGCGCCTGGCCAGGCAGTTCCATCACCGCCAGGAGGAGGCGCTCAACCGGATTCTCGTGGCCCGCGCTTTCACCGGCTTCCAGTTCAACGAACTGATCCAGCGGCTGAACCCGGACGAAGTGGCCGGGCCGGTCATCATTTCGGGCATCTGCTCGACATTCATGGATGAAGACCTGCCGCACAACGACGCGGCCAGGCTCTTTTACCGGGTGTTGTGGCGGCTGGCCGAGCTTGCCGGCAGGGGTATGTCGTTCCTGCTCTGTGAGAGCCAGGAGATCGCGGGCGCGCGGCGCGCCCATTTTCTGAAGGACCTTTACAAAGCCTCGAATTTCATCTTTCGCCTCGACGGGGAGCATTCGTACACGCTGGAGATGGGGAATTACCGCCCGCTCTATCAACTCGCCTCGATGGAAAGACAACTACTGGCGTAACCCTATGGGCCGAACTGTGACACCATTCAGCATTGTGCTTTCACATGAGGAAGCCCGGCTCAAAAAGTTCAGAAGGGCGCTGCGGGCCGAGGACCGCCAGCACTTCGATGAGCTTTTTGAACACGCGCGGCGGAACATCCAGGCCGCCGTCCAGGCCGCCGCGCCCGAACCGATGGAGTCTATCTTTCTCCTGATGCTGATCGAGATGCAAAAAGAAATTCAGGAACTGAAGGCCCGCCTCGGCGATGCGGAACCCAAAGACCGATTCGCGTTGGTTGCCCCGAATGAAGAAACGAAAGATTGAGGGATGGCTGTTCGATGTCGATGAGCTTGGTCCGGCGGTCGCGCTGTGGGTTTACGACACGGACGGAAAGCTCCACCGGCTCACGCACGAGTTCAGCCCGATGGTCTACGCCGGCGGCGAAAGAGATGAACTCAAGCGGTTCTCTGCCGACCTGTGGCGCCGCGGTCTCGTCACCGGCGGTCGCTGGGAAGTGCGCCGCGAGTTCTGGACCGGCGAGGAGATCGAGGTCCTGCGGCTCAACGTCTCCGATTCGTCGCACCTTCCGCGCCTGCGCGAGATCGCCGGCACGCTCGACCACACAATCTCTTTCTATAACCTCGATATTCAAACCGCACAGCACTACCTTTACCTGACCGGCCTCTTTCCGATGTGTCGCTTCGAGTGCGAGGCCGACGAATTCGGGAATGTCATCGAGATCGCCGCGACGAATTCAGCCTACGACCTTCACCACGAATTACCGGCGCTCTCTGTCCTCAAGATGCGCGGCGAGAAAATGCAGCCCCTGTCCGCGCAGAGCCGCATCCTTGTCGAGTGGAATAACGCGACGAGCGTTTTTCAGCTCTCCGGCGCCGGCGTCATCAACGCATTCAATAAACTCATCGAGCGCGCCGATCCGGACCTGATCCTCAGCGAGCGCGGCGATACGCTTCTCTTCCCTGCCCTGCTTTTTCTCGCCAGGCGCGAACGCGCGGATCTTCACCTCGACCGCGACCGCGTAAAAACACAGCGGAAGATTGAGACTGAGGGGCGCACTTACATGAGTTACGGCAAGGTGATTTACAAAGGGCCGAATTATCCGCTCTTCGGTCGCTGGCACGTTGATCGCAAAAATTCTTTTGCTTTCCACGAGACGCAGCTTGAAGGGCTGCTGGAACTGGCCAGGCTCGCAAAAATGCCGGTGCAACGGGCCGCGAGACGAAGCCCAGGAACCGCGATGACGAGCCTCGAAATCGAGCGGGCCGTCAAAGACGGCATCCTCGTGCCGTGGCGCAAATCGGAACCTGAAGCATATAAGACGGCGCTCCAGCTTCTTACCGTAGACAAGGGAGGACTCACCTATCAACCGAAGATCGGGGCGTTCGAAGGCGTGGCCGAAATCGATTACGCCTCGATGTATCCAAGCCTGATGGTCACGCGCAACATTTCCCCGGAAACGGTGCTCTGCTCATGTTGTGATAACCGGGTTGTCCCAGAAGCCGAATATAACATTTGCACGAAGCGGCGTGGCCTCATACCGCTCACTCTTGCCCCGCTGGTTGAGCGCCGGCGGCAATTGAAAGGGCTGATGCGGAGCGCCGAGGACGAACGGACGCGCGCGATTTATGACGCCAGGCGCACGGCGATCAAATGGATGCTCGTTAGTGCATTTGGGTACATGGGGTTCCGGAACGCGAAATTCGGCCGCATCGAAGCGCACGAGGCCGTCACAGCTTTTGGCAGGGAGACGCTACTCTCCGCCAAAGACATCGCCGAGGAGCGCGGCTTTCGGATGCTTCACGCATTGACCGACAGCCTGTGGATTTCAAAGCCAGGAACTACGGAAGACGAACTCCGCGCGCTCTGCGACGCGATCACCGCCGAGACGCAGGTCGAGATGTCTCTTGAGGGCGTCTACAGGTGGATCGTTTTCCTGTCTTCGAAAGTGAAAGAAGGCCGTCCCGTGCCGAATCGTTACTTCGGTGTCTTCAGCGACGGTGCGTTGAAGACGCGCGGCCTCGCGCATCGCCGGCGGGACACGCCGCTTTACGTCAAAGAAGTTCAGGAGGAGATGCTCGCGATTTTAGCTGAGGCCCGGACGCTCGACGATCTCCGTGAGAAGCAGAGAGAGGCCCTGCGGCTTCTGGAGCAGCGGATCGCAGAGCTTGAACGCGGCGAAGTGGAAATCAAGCGGCTGCACGTCGAGCAGGTCCTGAGCCGCGACATCGAAGACTACGCCGTCGAGACGCGCGCGGCGCTCGCCGCCCGCAAGCTTCGTGACGCCGGCATCCCCGTTCATCCGGGCGAGAGCGTCGGGTACGTGATCGCCGACGCAAAGGCGAAGGACAAAGCCCGGCGCGTCCGCGTCGGCGGCGATGGTGAAGAATTGCGATATGACGTGGGGGAATACGTGAAGCGGCTGCGGGACGCGGGCAAAGAGGTGTCTCCGTTTACAGGAACGCAGTAGACACACAAGAATTGCCTGGCTCACTCAAGCGCCTTCGTCAAATCCTTGCCGATATATTTCGAGATAGTGCGACCGCCCTCTTTGCGGTAGCCGTACCAGTACGGGCCGTGGCCTTGCCCATCGTTGCAATGGCACCCTTCTTTTCCGCAACGCACGGCTTCGAGCTGATAGGTCCAGCTTCCCTTCTTCACCACATCTATCACCTCACGACGTGACTTCTTCTCGACACGCTCCTCTTGCAGAAGCCTATCCAGCCGGTCGTGCAGCCACTGATCGAGCTTCCGGAGATCGTCGGTCCCGAGTTGCGCCGCCATCAATTTCACATCTCTCAAAGTCATTGCTCTTCCCTGCCCTGCTCCGTCGCTGTAAATCTTATGTAACCGCACACAGTAACATATACCCCGTCTGGTTACATAAGACAACCGCAAGAGCCGTCAGTGCGTCATGCGCGATGAGGTGTTGATTTTCCGGCTGTACTCGATTCGCTGTTTCAATCGGTTGAGATAATGGAACGCCTCGAACCGGCCCGCTTCGGCCGCGGCGACATAGGACCGGATCAGCTCCTCGGTGATGTACTGATCGAGCTAGGCTACCATTTCGGCGCACCGGTCTTGCATTTCAGGCTTCGGTCCAAACACGAACTCAAACATTCCCATCTCGCGGAGCTGGTCGAGGTTCAGCTTTTCAAGCTCATCCAGTCGATTGTTCGCTTCCTCGATCTCTTCCGGAGTCGGTGGCCGCCGCGGCGGATGCTGCCGGCGCAGGAAGCGAGCGACCGCGCCATACTCACCGACGTAGACAGCCGCATTCGCTCGATCAACCAACAGCGCGTGCGTCGGCGGCTCATCGTCGTGGCCGAGACTGACATCGAAGAGGTTGATTGCCACGGCCAGGTGATCGACGAAGGGTTCGTAGGCGGCATAATACGAGAAGGTCGCGCCGGCGCGCCCGTCCGACCAGAAGGGCTTCGAGCCTTCATACGAAAGGCTGAAGAAACGCTTATCGCTGCTGACACCCACAACACTGGGGAGCATCGGCGGCATCGGCGCCGGCAGCAAGCGAAAGTCAGCCGGTACGGTCAGGTTGTCTTGAGTCGTGTCGTCCATAACGCTCCTTCGCGAAATTGAGATCAGTCTTTCTGAAGCCAAGCCGACAGCAGCTCCTCAATCAGCTCGCTCGCATCCTGCTTGGAGCCCTGCTTAATCAGTTTGACCTTTACGTCGTTGATGGTTCGAGTCCGGACGTAGGCTGTAATCTGAGTGTAGCCTGGGTTGCTGCGCTTACCGGGCGGGCGGCCGCGCTTCTTCGATGTAGATGCAGAAGCACCACTTTTTATCGTCTCCGGGACCGGCAGATCTTTGACTGAAGGGGCGGACGGCTTCGCCCGGTTGACCTGCGGCTCAATCTTTTCTTTCGGCAGATCCGGCCAGGGTTCTTTTGGCCATACCTCTCGCTCCACAAAACGAATGACTTCGCCTTTGGCGTCGCAGATATCCACACGGGCCGCCCCATAATTACGATCAAGGATCTGATCGGCTCTCCTCTTGACTTTGCGCCAAAAGTCGGAAAAGGCATAAAGATTCTCTCGTACGCGCACCTCTTCCTCGCCGGTGACAACGATTACTGGATTTGCCGGTACTTTGTGCCAGCCTGGCGGCCGTCGTCCGATGAAGCTCTTCATACCGACGGAGATTATAGAATTTCAGGTACGCAAAAAGCCAGAAAGAAATCCGCCGATCGGCGTTTGGAACGAGAGACTTCTACCCGGTGTGTAGAAAGAACAGGAGAAAAATGTAACGGTAAGGGCAGGGTTCAATCCCCTGCCCTCTTTGCTTCTTTCTCGAACAATTCCGCTTCAATCAAAGACTGCCGGAAACTCTTTTGATCCACCGCCCAATCTTTATTCGCGGAGTCACGGATATAAAGCCGCCTAATCCGAAATAAAAGAGGGGTCAGGCTCACGTACAAACGCCCCTGCTCCACCTCGTTCAATGTTTTAGAACTATTGCTGTCTGAAACCGGCGCTTTCCGCCAGAAACACAATCCCCTTTCCTTTCCGTAGAGGCTGACGATTTTCACCGGGCGGCGGCCAATGTTCGCGGCCTCGACGACAAGGCGGATCGTGGACTTAGAATAATCGGCGGTCGCCCATTCTTCTCTTTTAAGCGTGAGAACCCCACCGCTCCCGTCGGGAGCCAATATCTCTAACTTGACTGACGCCTCGATTCTGGCCCTGTCTTTTCTATCGCGCCGGACTGTCCAGATGAATGTCAGTATTGAAACGATGACAGCCAAGCCTGACGCAATCAAAGAACCCAGAGAGATTTTGATAGGATCCATAGTTGATGTCAGCGCGGCCCGCTCACTCTCCGCTATCGGCGTTGCCTCAGCCCCTTCATAAACGCATCAATCAACGGTTCCGCCGCACTCCACAGCGCCCCTTCCGCGTCGCCGCCACGCCCGTAATCGCGCCGCGTGTTTCTGAACATCAGCCCTTTGGTCATCAGAAAATTTCCGGCCTGCATCAGTTGAATCAGCCCCTTGTCCATCGTTTCTGCTTCCAGCGCGTGCAGCACCAGCCCCAGGACGAAAAGCGCCTGATTCTTATGCGCCGGTACAGGCGAGCCGTAAATTTCCTTCAGATGGGGAATGCCCTTGAACAGCGCCGCGCAGGGCAGCCACCTGCCCGCCTCGCACGCGATCAGGATGATGCGATGCGGATCGAACGGGCCGAACCAGTTGGCAACCGCGCCCCATTCAGCGAACGTGTCAGCGGCGATTTGTAACCCCTCCCTGTTGCTGTGGCCGATAATCACGATGCTTCGATAGCGCTGGCACGTCTCGGCCAGCTCGCCGAGCCGCTTCAACAAATCCGCCTGCGTGTCCGCGCGCGCCAGTTCCACCGGGTTACGCGAAAACGCCAGCTTCACGGCGGCATACAGTTGATGGCCCAGGGCAAGATTCTGTCGCTCCAGCCTGGCGCTGTCGCACTCTACAATCAGAACCCCCTTCCTTCGACGATCAATCCTGTTCATCTTTTATGCAGCGCTGTGATGCTATAGCATCACAAGTAAAAGGCTGGCTTACCATTCAAGCCGCTTCCCACAGCTCCTTTGCCTTCGCCGCCGACAATGATTCGCGGGCATCATTAATCTTTCTGCCGAGCTGGTGATATTCTCCAAGAAGCTTGCCGTATTCCTTCATTTTCAGTTCAGGAATGCGGTCCATGCCGGGATTGATGGAATAACGAAATTGATCCTTACCCTTACGCTGCCAAGAGGGATAATATCCCTTTGACTCGGCCAGCAAACCTGCCTCATTCAGAATCTGGCCAAGGCTGCTAATCAGGTCGCGGAAAATTCGGTCAAGATATGGCTCGTTATTTCCAGAGCCAGAGGCGTTCTCTTCCTTCACCTCAATGTAGTGCGGCCATCTATTACGGTCTTGGAACTCCGCCGCCACCATTTCAGGGAGTTTCCCAATCAGATCATTCAGATTGCCTTTCAGCACCTTCAATTTATCAATTCCCAGCGCTTGCACGGTTTCCGGATGATCTTTTATCCTCCGCTCCATTTCTTCCCGCATCCAGACTGCCACTGCGGCGGGCATCGCGCCTTGAATTTCAAGGAATAAGTTATCTATTCGTGAAACCAGCGCGGCCTTCTTTTGTTCCTGCTGGTCAAGCTCTTTGGCAATATCTTCGCTTTTCATGGCTCTTCTTCTCCAGTCGTTAGAGCGTGATGCTACAGCATCATGATGCTGTAGCATCACAGCGCTACGGCATTATTGAATCCGCAGTTTTCCTGCATCAATGGTGATTTGTGGCGTCTTTTCCGCCTTAATTGTACCAATTCCGTTAGGCGTAAGGCTGCCGGGTTGTGTGTCCGGTAGGGTAAAAGAATATCCCGGCGCGGCGGTTTTGATGCTGGTCACATCACCGCCAAGGCTGCCTAAACTATCCAGTACAATGCTGCTTTTCCCCTCTGGACGCCAAGACCCCGTAATCCATATTCCCGACGCAGGATCCACGCCGCTTTGCGATTTAGTGACAAACGTTCCTATCTCACTAATGTTGATTGTACTGGCGAAGGGTGACGTTAGATTGAGGGGCGTCCTGATTCGGTAAGGATCATTGGCCAATTGCCCATCCGTGAGTGTGATTGTCACCTGTGAATCTCCCAGGGCATTGGGCGCAGCGGTGATCTGCAACCCTACGGACGTAAGGTACGACGGCTGTTTGGACGGAAAGAAATAATCACCGATTCCGGGCGCTTCCTTGAAGGCCACCGGAACCGCCGAGGCCCGCGACCCGGCCAGATATGTGTCAAGGGCCGTTCCTGCCGAATTCCACCCGCTCACGCTTGCGAGGCCGCCGCTATCCGGTTTGTTGATGTCATTCAGCAAGAACGTGCTTGACCCCCCTGCCAAAAACGGTGAAGCGGAATGCGCGCCGCCAATGCTCCTGAACATTTCGAGCGCTTTGCTTTCCCGCGCCGGGGATTCCGCCTTTTCATCCGTCTGCGAGGCCATTTCCGCAGCGGATTGTTGGACAATGACGCTGGCCTTTGCCTCACGCCAGATCGCTTTTGCCGCTGGCGGGCTGTTTCGCTCAAGCGTGGCGAAAATTTGAAAAGATTGCTGCTCTGGAAAGAACCCTTTTATCAGCTTTGCCATGTTCCGCCTGTCCTCTGGCGGCAGGCTATTCAAGGCTTTCCAGTTGCTCATCAGGTGCGTAGTCATACCGTACTGCAAGTCTAGCATCTTAAGAGCTTCTTGATTCTTAAGCTCCATGACCTTGCCATCAAAAATGAGGCGGGCGGATACGATGCCAACAGCGGCGCTCACTAGAGGCGAAAGGACGATAGCGGCAATTGCCAGCCACTTCGTCAGGTTCGGCGGCGATTTCTTCGTTTCATAGGTCAGGCGCTGCCCGTCTATCGCTTTCTGATGCTCGAATTTGCTTTTTTCCAACTCGAACTTGTTCCTTTCCAATTCAAGGCGTAACAGGTCGAGATTTTCATTCACTGGCGGTTTCGCCGCTTTGACAGCTTTTTGTCGCATATTGTTCCTTTGGTTCCTTCTCCCGCCGGGGCCACGAGATTATGTAATTTGTTGATATGGGAATGCTGCCCGTCATCGGTAAGGTGAGGACTGAAGATGGAGGATTGTCTCTGTTTACCCTCAAAAACTTTCCGGGGCGTCAGCACAACATCTTGCAGAGTGTGCGCCAAGGCACCACAGGTTATAGTGTAGCATGGTCTGTCTTAAGTGAGAAACAATTTTTCCGAATGTGAATCATGTCAGATGCCGCCCTGACGAATGTACTTAAAGCTGGAAGTACATTTCACAGCTAGTAATTCATCAAAATGATGAATTACTAGCTGTGAAATGTACTATGGAACAAGCGGACGGCAAAAGTTCAACATCACGCGAACGCCTGAGCAAGCTGCTACGGGAAGGCGGCGAAGTCCTGACGGTTGATAGCGCTGCCCACGATCATGGCCTCAGCGATGAGGACGCGGCAAAGGATCTGGCTCGCTGGGGTAATCAAGGCTGGCTTGCCCGGATCAAGCGCGGGGTGTAGGTGTGTAGAATGAATAGGAGAAAAATGTAATGGTAAGGCTGTTGGCCGCCGAGTCTTAGCGTACAATCGCTGATTTTCAGTGGTTTGCGCAGCATCCCAAACGGCTCGCCGGACTGGTTCACCAACAGGCCACCGCTGCCTAAGCCTTTTGATTTCAACACGCCAATTCTAAGCATTACAACTTTCGTCTACTATTCCCATACAACTACCCGCATTCCGGGATAAACGGGAACGATGTCTTTAAGCCAGTCTGATTGATTTGGAGTGATTCTCAAATAATTATGGGGGCCCTTTCGGTCCCCCGAATTCCGCAGCGTCCTCAGCCATTAGGGTATTTACCGCTGCGAGTTAGCCAAATTATATCACTTCGCGATTCCAACGCCACAATCCGGCGCAATTATTGAGATTCTTTATTCCATGACTTTTTGCCGCGCCCGGTCCAGCCGGTGGTAGAGGGCTGTACGTTCAAGCCCCAGCCTGCGCGCTGCCCGCGAGTGGTTCCCGCCGAAGCTATCACGCACGATTTTGTAGAGCGCCAGCTCTTGCCGCTTGAAATGCTCATCGAGCGACTCTCCGGCGTGCAGCACGGCCACATATTCGATGTCGCCCGATGCGTCTTTCTGCGCAAGAAAAGTTTCGGCTTGCACCTGCCCGACGGTGATGACACCGCCCTCGCCGGCACAGGCCGCCAACCGCTCCAACATCGTCTCAAGCTCCCTCACGTTGCCGGGCCAGTGGTAACGACAAAGCATTCGTAGCGCGTCTTCTTCGATCTCCGGCCGTGTCGTGAAGCTCAGTCGCTGCCCGAGGCGATCAAGGAAATGACGTGTGAGAAGTGGGATGTCCGCCTGGTGTTGTCTGAGTGGCGGCATCCGGAGCGGCAGCACGTGCAAACGATAGTAGAGATCTTGGCGGAAGCGATTCTCGCTGACTTCCCGGCTGAGGTCGCGGTTAGTCGCGGCGATCACTCGCACATCGACATCCCGCTCATCTTGCGCGCCGACGGGACGGACTTTGCGTTCCTGCAATACTCGCAGCAACCGCACCTGGGTGGCATGGGTGGTCTCGCCGATCTCATCGAGAAAGATCGTTCCTTTGTTCGCGGCTTCAAACAGGCCCTTGCGATTCGCCGTTGCGCCGGTGAAGGCGCCCTTTGCGTATCCGAAGAGTTCCGATTCGAGCAGCGATTCGGCGAATGCGCCACAGTTGACCGGAATGAAAGGAGCCTTCGCGCGATTGCTCAGATAATGAATCGCGCGCGCGGCGATCTCTTTGCCCGTTCCCGATTCGCCGCTGATGAGGACCGTCGAGTTGCTGCGGGCAGCGATCAGGATCGCGTCCTTGATCCGCCGCATCGGCTCGGAATCGCCGATCAGCCCTTCGATCACTGGTGACGATTCCCTTCCCTTCCCTGCCCTCTCGGGACGCAATCTTCTTTCGGCCAATAGCTCGATGCGGTGCGCGGCGAGGTGAGCGGCGTCCTCGATGTCAAACTTGACCGCGTCGTCCGGCGAACCGCGGAGCTGCAAGACGAGCCGCGTTTGCCCACCTTCGACTCCGACTTTCAATTCGCTCATCCTTTCAGCGGCGATCGCGGTTTCCTTGGACCTGAATTCCCGGTCCAGCCCGGCGCGCACAACCCGGATGCTGTGCAGGTCGATTCCCTTCTCTGCCGCAATCTCGGCGAGATCGTCCAGGACACTCTCGACACTCGCGCTCCGCGCTAACCTGGCCAGTGGACGCACCGTGACCGGGCGCATATCCCCTTCTGACTGATGATGGTTTGGCACCATTGAACTGTCCCCTCCTTTACTGCGATGAGTGAAACAGCCACACTTGGGGGATATATGATGATGGACGTGGTGAAACCTCAGACGCGCGAGGGTGGGCTTCGGGCGCGTTCGTTCATATCGTTAATTTTTGAATCTAATGCTCGCTTGTAGTGTGAGCCTAGCCTAAGTTTAAAGAACTGTCTGTCAGAGATTGACTCTGTCAGTTTCTGACGGAAGTTCGGAAGGAAGGTAGGAACTGATTGTCTGGCTGATGATGCGATAGCACTCGCAACAGGCGCCTTCAAGTCCTTTGCGGTCGAGGATGGTGATCCGGCCACGGGCGTAACGGATCAGTCCTTTCGTTTGCAGCGCGCCTGCCGCTGAGCTGACGCCGCTGCGCGACATGCCGAGTATTTGCGCGACGGTTTCGTGTGTGAGAGTAAAAGCGTCGTATCGTGTCCGATCGTTTGCGAGCAGCAGCCATCTCGCCAGCCGCTGTTCTCTCGCGTGAAACTGATTGCAGACGACCACCTGAGCGATCTGTTCATTCAGGGCGTGCGTGTAGTCAAGCAGCAGCTCATAAAACTCGCATCCCTGCTTGATCATTGCTCGCAGAGTTTTCGCTTTGATCCGCAACGCCTCGCCTGCAACCTGCACCTGGGCCCGGAATACTGTCCCATTTCTTCTCGTAGTTCCGGGAAATCCGATCATGCCCTCGCGCCCGATCATCGCGGCTTCGACGGTGTCGCCTTCTTCCGTAATGGAAAGCAGCGAGATGATTCCGCTGGTGACAAACCAGGTGTGATCGACCGCGTCGCCGGCATCATAAAGAATATCGCCTGCGTCCAGCCGGACTCGTTTCAAGGCTGGGGCCAGGCGTTGGTAGACGGCTGGGGGGAGAACAGCCAGCAGTCCGTTTTCGTCTGCGGGTTGCATTAATATTGCTTACAACTCCTCAATCTCATCTACGTAGATTAGAGTTGATTGGATCAATCCCCACAGATTGTGCCCAAAGTCTCAGACAGCCACGCTTTCACCCCTGCCGGCGAGCACTTGAGCGTTCGCCTCTTGTTCTCCCGCGCCGTCTTTTAGTACTAACCCGACATCCTCTCTTCCCATCGCTCGGATGCATTTCGAGAGCAGGTCAATAATGCCCTGGCCGATTGATTGCGCCTCTTCATCAGGAAGCCTCAACAGCCTGTATGCCATCTCCCTGGCGTCGAGATTCGCACCCGGCACATCGTAAATTGAGAAGTCTTCGATCGATCCCGCCGGCTTTTTTGCGGAGGATGTTTTTGATGATTCCGACTTTGATTTCATAACCTTCACGCTCCAATCCCAAAATTTGCGTCGCGCTGATATAGCCCGCAACCAACCTGGACTCTTTCCCGCAATCGCAGCAAGGCACCCGCCGCAGGATCTCGTATCCGGTCCGTATCCGCCGCCCGATCTGCCGCTTTCCCGACGGGTTCAGGACGTGTTTTTCAGGGATCGGCGGCTTCCCTTTCAAGCGTTTCCAGCTTTTCGGATCGCTATTGATAAGCTCTTGCTGCGGTGGCACTTGCGGGGATTTTTTAGTACTAAACGAGTCATTCTTGATGATCCTAAATTGCGGGCCATCTTCAGTACTAAAAGTTTCACTGGCTTTTAGTACTGACGGACGATTTTTTGCCAAAACAGGAGGGCCGCTTGATTCTTCGGAATCGACGCTGGGCTGATCTGCCATCGTATGACCGCCGAAACTGCCAGCATCGTCTCTCGTCGCTTCGGTCTGAGGCGGTCCCAATCGCGCCGGTGAACCATTCACCGCCACCGGCAGTTGCCTGGCAAATGACGGCAGAGGAGCAACCGGCTTCACCGGCGCGATCAGTTTGGGCTTCTATCTCCATCGCGGCCGTCCACCATTTGATTGCCTCGCCAGACCGTCCGCGACCTCTCCCTATGGTCTTCCGGCCTTGCACTCTCCGTGTGAGCATCCGCTCCCTCGATGAAGCCGACGATCTCTTTGGCGTGCTCAATGCTGGCTTGCTCAAAGAGGGCACGGCGCGCCGCCGAGACGCGCGGCGTGTCCATGCTTTCTCGATAAGCCCCAACCATCAGCGTGTTTTGCTCGCGCTGCACTTCGACCAACTGCGAGCGCAGGTCCGCCTCGGCCTCAAGCACGGCCACGCGCATTGCGCTTTCCGGCGCCGCGTCGTATAGCTTTTTCCAGAGCATCGGCACGCCGACGATGGCCAGCGGCAACAGGTAAGACGCATAAACGCTCATCAGCCATTGCATCGTTCCGTTCGAGGTCGAGCCGAAAGCGAAGTGTGTGACTGAGGTGGCGGCGAGCAAAATCCAGATCAGCCAGGACGCGACGTTGGCAAGGCTGCGCTGCTCGCTCGAGCGGAACCAGTGATGGCGCCCGTAAACCAGCGCCAGCGCCGAACCTTCCAGCAGCGTGACGGGGAGCACGGCTGCAAAATCGACCCATTCTTTCCAGAGCGCGCTCGATTGCATTCCTTTGTGGGTCAGGGAATAGGTCATCGTGCCGGTGACGACGACGCCCACGATCATCATCGCCCACGCCATCGTGCCGCCGCCGATGAACCCTTTTTTCGTATTCGCTTCGTGAATGACCGCCTTCATTTCGCGGGTATAATTTTCAAGAGGTCTCATGGCAGGTTTCTCCTAACGTTCTTTCGGTGAAAGGGCTAAAAGTGCAAATGATCGAACAGATTCTTACGTTCTTTTCCATGTCCGTCATTGCACCCACTCCTTCCGATGAAAACTACACTGAGGAAAGCAAGACTACGCGCCATAAGTACCTATGTCAAGTATTCACAACGCTTACCTAATCTAACTACCTGCATTGATTATTGTTTTTAAGTACTAACCCCGCATATACTCCTCCATCGAAATGACCGGAGACCAACTCAAAGAAATCAGAGAAGAGGAATTTGATCTCACCCAAGTTGAATTTGCCTTGGCCATCGGCAAATCGCCTCAGACTGTCGCCAGGTGGGAACAGCTAAAAGAAGACGAAATTCCGGATTCACGATTCCTCGAGCTCGCTATTAAGGGGTTAAAAGTAGAGAGGGGAATAAAAAGTAAGGGCAACAAGTAGATCAAGAACGGACGAGTTTATCTGGCACAGGCTTAGTAGCTTGACTAATTTTTTAGTAGCCACTAAATTCTGATTATGACCGAGCGTTCGTCTCATCTGTTGGATCACATTCTTGGCGCAAAGAGCAAGGTCGCGGCGCTACGGGTACTCTTTATCTCCAAGGTCGGAGTTTCGGGGAGCTCAGTGGCAAAGCGTGCGGGAATGGGACTGCTTGCCATCCAAAATGCCCTGGCCGATCTGGAGCGGCTCGGAATCGTCGAGGTGGAGCGCGGATCGGTCGAGCACCGGTATCGTTTGAATTTCAAGCATCATATCGTTCAGCACGGGCTGCGCTCGCTGTTTGAAGCGGAGCGGGGCATGGTGAAGACGATTGCCCGCGAGCTGCGACCACTACTAGATGGAATAGTTGTAACCGCCGGCTTGTTCGGCTCATTCGCCCGCGGGGAGGCAGGGACTGAATCGGATATCGACCTGCTCGTGATCGTTGAAACGGCGAAGCAGCGCGAGCGCGTCAGCGCTTTGCTCTCCGACAAGCTCCCTGAATTTGCCGAGCGGTATGGATTGCCTCTCCAGCCCGTGATCTTCGAACGCCGTCGCTTAACGAGGGTCAATGGTGGAATGCAGGACCTGATCGAGAATGCCGAACAAGATTGGACTCCCGTTGCCGGCGAGGATTTCAAACAGATACGCAAAATGCTTACCCAACCCAAGTCAACTCGGCGGAGGAGCGCATGAGTGCAGCGTCCCCGCGCCGGCGGGTCGCCCGTCACAGGGCCAAGGACTATTGGCAGGTGGCTACTCATTTGATGGAGAGCGCGCGGGCGCTCGTTGCGCTCGGCGACGAGGAGTACGGAAACGCCATTGGCATTTGCCTGATTCACGCCGTCATCAGCGCCAACGACGCCGTAACTATTAACGCCGCAGAAGTGCGCTCGTCGAGCGAGCACCACGCGGACGCCCAGAAATTATTGCAGGAGGTCGTTCGAAAGGTCCCGGCGCAGGTCTCGCGCGCATTCGCCTCGGTAGTGCAGGCGAAGTTCGAGTACGAGTATTCCGGAGAAGTCTTCACGCAGGCTGCGGCAAAGCGCCTGCTGATTAAGGCCGAGAGGTTTTATCAGTGGGCCGGAGACCAGGTAAGCTGAGCACATCGTGCGCAATCAGCTTTATCGACCAGCATCATCCGCACGGGCGACACGCTCATTATGATTCCGAAAGGCTTGAGGATTCGACCTTCCGTCGGCGAATGTGGCGGGCGATCCGGTCGCTATGCTTGTCTCTTTTGACCGCTACGGTCTGAACATAGACACGCGTCGTCGCCTGGTTCTCATGATCGAGCGCCGACTGCGTTTCGAGCAGGTCGCCCGAGTCCTCAAAGATGATCCGCGCGTAGGTGTGACGCGTCTGGTGGATGTTGACTGCGCGGATCCCGGCCTTTGCCGCATACTTCTTCAGATTGTTCGCGAAGGAGCGTGACGTGAGCGGGGCGCCAGGTGAGCCGGCGCGATCGTGACGGGTCCAGAGCGGATCGCCGGTGTGCAGGACGGAGAGCCTCTTCGATTTTTTGAGGTAAGCGACGAGCGCCTCACGCACGTCAGAATGGCCCACTTCTCTTCTCTGAAACTTCCCGCCCTTTCTTCTGTATCGGACAATCAACCCGTCTTCCTTCAGTTCGACATCATTGCCGCGCAAGCCGAAGAGTTCGTTCCTCCGCAACCCCGAATAGAGGTAGAAGAGTGTCACGGCGTAATCGCGCAGCGCATGGATCGAGCCTCTTTCGGCTTCTGCCGCGACCCGGTCAAGAATGGCGTTCATCTCATCGTCGGTCCACGCCTTGGTCTTCTCGGTCTGATACGGCCGCGGCGCCGTCGGGCGCATGATCGAGACGGGATTGCTCGGAATGTGGTCTTTGATCTCCGGATACTTTCTCAGCCACTCGTAGAATGAGGAGACGCGCGAGAGATAGGAGTAGACGGTGTTTTCGGACTTCTGCGACTCCAGATGTTTGCGCCAGGCGCGCACATCCATCGGATTCACATCGCCGGGATGCTTGCCGACAAACTGTAGAAATGACCTGATGATCTGCCGCTTGTCGCGCAAACGCTCTTCACGGTCTCTGGTCTCCGAGCGCGTGCTGGCCTCGGCCCAGAGAGTGATCGCGGTCTCGATCGGGTCGGAAATAACGACAACCGACCGGCCGGCGATAATCGGCGCAAGTGAATCATTCATTGGTCGCTGTGATACCCAAAATATACAACCCCTTCATAATCGTCGAGGCCGAAGAGCATCCGCTGCAGAAAACCTTGCCTGCCCAGGAGATTTCGCGGGATATTCTGGAAGGCGGGAAAGTAGACTAATAAATCCATCGTCATCTCCCCGATCACCAATCTCACCTCATGCCCATAGACCCTGATGACTGTTCCCATCGCGTTGACGTGATCTTCAATGCCCTTTTCCACCGCGATGTCCAACCATTCGGCGATCTCCCGTTTGAACACACACAAGGTCGATCCGGTATCGATTGCGGCCTCCGTCGTCTCGACGCGATCATTCGCGAACAACGAGACGGGTAATGTAACGCCGGGTTTTTTCGGGTCGACAGTGTAACGATGGCGATAAATGATTTGCCAGGACACGCGCTCCTCAGGCCCTCCTCGCCGGCAGTGGTTCTTCGATGAAGGTGATCAGCGGGTGCGGCAGGCCTGCGCTCTTGGCTTCGGCATGCACCTCATTGGCGTTCTCGCCGCTGGCCAGAAGGCGGTCTTCATAAACCGCCACCCATTTTCCGGCATATTCCTCTCGATGTTCGCTCAGCCACTTCATGTCTTTGCTCATATCACGCATCTTGATCGGTGGAGTTACGATCTTTCCCATCTTCTTTTCATAGAGCTGAACATCGCTGACCTTCAGTCGCCGCTGGTTCCCGACCATCCGTGAAGGGAGATCGCCTCGATCGATCATCCGAACCAGATAGCCCCGCGAGACTTTCAGGTAATCGGCGGCCTCCTGCGTCGTCATCTCGGCGTCGGCCGCCAGAACCGTCACGTCGCGCCCACGAGAGAGTTCTGAGAGAATCTGTTTCAGTAAAGATTTGATGCGTTCCGGCAAAGTGACCCTCGCCTCCGGAGCGTCATCCGTAGTCAATGTAAGCGGCCTGTCGGATGAGAGTATCTGCTTGAGATTTTGCTGCTCGTCCGGCGCCATTTCGAGATCTGTGGTGGCCATAATCCCACTCCTTGATTGTTCTTCGATAGAATCCGCGCCGCCGGCGATCTGCGGCCCGGCGGCCATCTATATTATACAGTCATTGAGCCAGAAAAGCGCAATACTCGTAATACTCGACCCCGACGACTTACACGACTTAAATTCGTTATGGTTCCATTACTGATCAGGTAGGGGAATCATAAATTTCAATTATTGCATTTTTATGCCTGCGAAGCATAAAATATGTTTCACGCCGGCGCAAGCCCCCGAAATTCGGTTCAACTGTCCGGCGCAAAATTATTTGCCGGCGGAAAAATAGAGGTTGTGGAACGCTAAAACCTGGGCGTTCACCGGAAGGTTTTCAAAGTGCGACGACGAGTGCGACAAGCAGATTCTTTGGCGAATCCCGCGGCCGTGCGCGCGGTATTGAGCGACCTCAAGGAGCGATGCCCTGCCCTGTCGGCCCTCCCCGATCGAAAACTTCGGAAGCTGCTGCTTGCCGTTCGCCATCTCGAGACCTACCCGGCGACAGACACGAAACGCGGCAGGCCGGCGAGGTTCGAGCGCGGCCTGCTCGATGACGCCAGGCGCCAGATCAAAGCGATCCTGGAGCGCGAGACTGGCGATCGGATTTCTCTACAGACTTTTGTCGGCCACTACCTGCCGATCCTCGATTGGCCGGAGGATGTGATCACGGCGCTCGAGCGCGGGACCTTGAGTCGGGTGGAGGCTGCGCAGGTCGCGCGGATTACCGCCGACCGCCTGGGCGTGAAGCAGCGCGAGGCGCGAACGATAAGAGATGAGATTATCCGCAACCACATTCGCTCCGAAGGATCCCAGACTGCGCTACGCGAGAAAGTGCGTGAGGCCCTGGGTGAACTGACCCTGGTGACGAGCGAAAAGATGACCGAGGCGGTCGAGAGGGTCGACGATCTGCTGAGGGTCGATCCGAGCGACCGGCGTCACCTCTTCTACGAGCAAATGAAGGATTTCTTTTTCGCCCTGCGCGATATTCAACCCGACGAGATAGACGATGCGACGCTGGATACGCTGGTCGAGCGGGCCGACGGATTGATGGAAGTGATTTATGCAATCCAGTGGAGGCGCAGGCAGAAGGAGAAAACGATCCGGAAATTTTCCATCTGATTCTTTTCCCGTCGAGACAATCTCTAAAGCAACCTGTGCTTGCGGCTGTTCCCTTCCCTGCCAAGGCGAAGGATAAAAGCGTTCTCCGATATCGAGGCACCGGATCGATTGAGGCATTGGAAGTCGCGATACGGACCGGAAACCAGATTCAAGGCGCGTTGAGAATGTAGCCTCTCACATCACCGGGTTACTCCACGCCGGCGGGTTCACCGAAGGTGATCCAGAACCCGTTGAGGTCACGAATGATGAATTCCCTCATCCCATAGAAGGTGTTGTGAAGCCCTTCCCGGATTTCAACCCGGTCCTTCAGACGCTGGAAAAGTTCATCCACGTTCTCAGTATGGACGTACAGATCGACCTCGCGGCGGTCCTGGGCGCTCGGCCGTCCGCCCGCGCTGAACATGATCCTGCCATCACCATAGGACAGTTCCGCCCAAACCATCTCACCGTCGTCATCGCCGGTGTTGATTAAGAGAAACCCGATCGATTCGTACCAGTCGACCGCCGCTCGGACGTCCGGCACATGGATCATTGGCGTGACTCTTTGCTCCATGCTTTCCTCTTCCTTTCCGCTCCGGCAAGGCTCGTTCGAAGTCTACCCAACTCGGACTTCACGCGCCATTCAAATCTCGAACTCCTGTCGTGGGTCGGTATAACACGTTATACCTGACTGGACCGGTATAACGCGTTATACCAGTTTACGGATTTCGACTTTTCACTTATCCGCCTATTTCTTCTTGACTTTAGCTAATGTCATGGTAGCTTCTTCCGATAAGTCATAACTTTTGAAATGTGCCATAAATCAGAAAATACGATGTTTGAAGGGAAACTTCCCGGGGAGTGATAAATGCCTAGTATCATTACAATCGCGAACGAAAAAGGGGGCGTCGGGAAGACCACGACGGTGGTGAACCTCGCGGCTGTCTTCGCCAGTATGGGACGTTCGGTACTGGTTGTAGATAACGACCCGCAGGGAAACGCCACCACATTGCTGGGGGTCGAGCGGGGCGATCTCGGCTCGAAGATGCTCGGCCAGGCGATGCTCGATAAGGCCCCCTGCGACGACTACATCGTCCCCACGAACATCGAAGGGGTGGGTTTGCTGGCCGGGACCCCAAAGCTTCGCCAGGTGATCAGCGAGTTGGGGAGCGGCCACTGGCAGGACAAGTTGCTTAAAAAGGTCTTCGAAACGGATAAACTCGACGAGTTCGAATTCGTGCTGATCGATACCCATGGGTCGGTGGACTGTCTGCTCAAGTCCTCACTCGCGGTCTCGCACTACTACCTGATCCCGCTCTTCGCCGAGCCGGACTCGGCGCGGGGTCTCTTTGACCTGATCGAAACGATCAGCGACGTGCGTGAGGCGTCCAACCAGCGATTGTCTCTGCTCGGCATCCTGATCACCAAGTATGACGCCAACAGCTCCACGCACCGGGAGTTCGCGGAAGAGATCAGAAAAGTGGGAAAGAAGGCGCGTGTCCGGGTCTTCGCCAACATGATCCCAGCGTCGAGGTCCGTGCCGGCGGCTTCGCGCGACCAGAAGTCGCTGCTTGAATTCCGCGGCAGCCTGCCGATCAGCCAGGCTTATATCGCTCTCGGCGGGGAACTGATGACGATCATCAAGGGCAAGCGGACGGGACGCCCGGCGATCCCGGACACAGAGATTCTGGGCCCCGAACTGGAAGAGATGGAGGAGATCGTCTTCGCCAAGACGGGTGAAGAAGTAGCAGCCGGCAATCCGGTATAACGCGTTATACCGAGCATGAAGTCTGGCGGCGCCATAGTAGGAAAGAGAATGTCAAAGAGACAGAAGGCAGCAGATGTATTGAGCAAGATTGCGTCTGAGGGGAAAGACCTCAGCGTGGCGGTGAAGCCGCCGACGGCGAAGGTGCCGGTGGAGGACGCGACGCTGCACGTCACCCTGCGGGGCGGCGGCTTCGGCCGACGGACCTATCGGGCAGGCTGAATCGGTCCGAACAGCGTTTCGAATTCGCGCCGGAGGATGGAATCGACTTCGGGCATGCTCACCGGCAGGCCGAGATCGACGAGGCTGGTGACGCCGAGATGGCTCTGCGCGATGCCGCAGGGCACGATGCCGCCGAAATGGGTCAGGTCCGGCTCCACGTTGAGCGATATGCCGTGGAAGCTCACCCAGCGGCGCATGCGGATGCCGAGCGCGGCGATCTTGTCCTCCGCCATCTCGCCAGAAAGGCCGCGCGGCTTGTCGGGCCGCGC
>WBZR01001704.1_pt1 | contig 26033 bp, 19 predicted proteins | sample 5204231 | NCBI WGS metagenome assembly WBZR01 (sample SAMN12412403, study PRJNA552823) | activated sludge metagenome | isolation source: activated sludge from anammox sidestream of wastewater treatment plant... | place: USA: Virginia | collected 2017-08
AAAAAAGTTTAGTGAAACCGGTTTCACTAAACTTCCTTCAATCCCTTGCCAGCACTCAATTACAAAGGATTTTACCAACTATTTTTGAGTATTATACCCATTTTTATTTCAGTGTAAAGGATGCTTCTTTTACAGCATCTGAATTTCCCCCGATATACACTCTGAACTCCCCGGGTTCGGCAACGTATTTCAGGTCATAGTTGTAAAATTTGAGATCTTCGGGACTGATCGTGAAAGTGACCACTTTTGATTCACCGGGCTTCAGATCTATTTTCTGAAATCCTTTTAATTCCCTTACCGGCCTTGTGACGCTTGCCACCATATCTCTTATGTACAACTGTACCACTTCTTTGCCTTCATAGCTGCCCGTATTGGTAACTGTTATGTTTGCTGTCAGGGATTCACCTTGCTTGATCGAAGAAGTGCTTAAGGTGATATCACTGTAATTAAATGTTGTATAACTTAATCCGTAACCAAAAGGATAAACAGGATCATTACTTACATCCAGATAGTTGCTTCTGAATTTCTGGAACCATTGCCCTTCCAGCGGTCTGCCTGTATTTTTATGAGCGTAATAAAGAGGTATCTGTCCTGTATTTTGCGGCCAGGTTGCGGTCAGTTTTCCCGAGGGATTTACTTCACCGAATAATACATCTGCTATGGCATGGCCTGCTTCACTTCCGCCAAACCAAACGTTTAATATTGCCGGAACATTATCCTGTTCCCATTTTATAGTCAATGGCCTGCCGGTAAATAAAACAAGTACCACCGGCTTACCTGTTTTTAACAACGCTCTTAATAATTTTTCCTGAATGGAAGGAATACCTATCATGGAACGGCTGCTGCTTTCCCCGGACATTTCTGCGGATTCACCCAGGGCGGCCACGATCACATCCGATTGATTGGCTATATTCAAAGCTTCCTGCAAAATGACCTCTGCCGGGCGATGATCCCTTCCCAATGATTTGCCGAACATGGTTTCTCTTTCTTCTAAAAGACTATCCTCTTCCAGGTTAGAACCTTTTGCCAGTAAGATATTTATTTTATCACCTACTGCTTCTTTCAAACCTGTGTAAAGTGATATGGGTTTTGAAAAATCGGCAGCTACGCTCCAGGTCCCGTTCATATTTGACTTGTTATCGGCTAATGGCCCGATCAGTGCAATGGTTCCGCTTTTTTTCAATGGAAGAAGGTTGCCCTGATTTTTTAATAATACAAAACTTTGTGCTGCAATGCTTCTTGCTTCTTTCCTGTTTTCTGAAGTAAATATTTCAGTCTTAGCCCTGTTTTCATCGCAATATTTATAAGGATCATCAAACAATCCCAGTTTATATTTTGCTTCCAGAATTTTTCTGCAGGCTGCGTTGATCTGAGCCAACGACACTTTTCCTTCTTTCAGTGATTTTGGCAATGTCGTCAGGAAACCTTCTCCCACCATGTCCATATCGAGGCCGGCATTCAGCGCTCTTGCGGAAACAGTTTGCAGGTCGCCGATACCATGTGCGGTCATTTCATTTACGGATGTATAATCTGAAACAACAAAACCTTTGAAACCCCATTGCTTTCTCAGGACGTTTGTCAGCAGCCATTTATTGGCAGTAGCGGGAATACCATCCACTTCATTGAAAGAGGTCATCACACTACCCACACCTGCATCAACAGCAGCTTTGTAAGGCGGTAAATAGTCATTGTACATACGTTGATGGCTCATGTCAACAGTATTGTAATCACGTCCGCCTTCGGCGGCGCCGTACAGTGCATAATGTTTTACGCATGCCAAGATCGTATTGTTTTTTTTCAGATCATCACCCTGATAACCTTTTACCATTGCTTTTGCCACCTGCGATCCGAGATACGGATCTTCACCGGCGCCTTCTGCAATTCTTCCCCAGCGGGGATCCCTGCATATATCCACCATCGGAGAAAAGGTCCAGTTGATACCGTCAGCGCTTGCTTCTGTTGCAGCGATTCTTGCACTCCGCTCGATCAGATTCATATCCCAGGTGCAACTCAGGCCAAGCGGGATCGGGAAAACAGTTTCATATCCATGTATTACATCCATCCCAAACAGAAGAGGGATCTTTAACCTGCTTTGTTCCACTGCTATCTTTTGTACCTCTTTGATCTTTCCCACTGATTTGATGTTGAACAATCCTCCCACTTTCCCTTCCCTGATCTTTATAGCAATATCGGAATTGCTCGCCTGGCCCGTGGTTATGTCTCCTGCAGAAGGTAAATTAAGCTGACCGATCTTTTCTTCCAGTGTCATTTTTTTCATTAATACATCAATGAATGTTTTCATCTTCATATCTGCATTTTGTTGTGCATGGGCATGTAAGGCAGTTATCATCATCACTGCACTAATTATTTTCCTGAACATCTTCTGAATATTTTATGATGTAAAAATTTATTTTAAAAGAAATGGGTCCAGTTCTTTTTTCCAGATCGCATACCCTTCTGCATTCATGTGCAGCTTGTCAGCAGTGAAAATATTCTCCATAGGCTTTCCGTCTTTGCCCAGCATTGGCTTCCATACATTGACAAAGCGGGTGTTTTTTTGCTTCCGTAAAAATTTCCTGATCCTTTTATTTCCGTCAATGAACCGGTCTCTCATTTCCCAGCGGGAAGGGCTTGGTTTCATGGAAATATAGATGATCGGCACAGCAGGCAACTTTGAGCGGATGTCTTCAAAAAGCTTTTTAAACCGTTCAAACACGATTTTTCCTGTGATGGTATCGGATGCGGCAATATCATTTTCACCGCAATAAATCACGATCTGTTCCGGCTTGTAAGGAAAAATGATATCATCCTCGTACCGGATCAGATCCGGCAGGGTGGATCCGCCGAAGCCTCGGTTGATAATGGGATGGCCGGGAAAATAATCCTGCACATCGGTCCATTTGGTAAAAGAAGAACTTCCGATGAAAAGGATTTTTCCAGAACCGGGAAAATGAAGGCTGTCCTGTTTTTTAAATAACTGAATGTCGCTCCGGAAGGGCGGATACTGCACTTGTGCAACTCCCGTGAAGGATAACAAGAGAAAGGCAAAAAATAATTGGGTTATTTTCAGGTTCATTCGACTTTAATTATTTCATATTTTTTTGAAACTCCGTTTTCATTGATGGCTTCAATGGTAAAATAATAGGCTTTCTGGCTGTCCATCACTTTGAACCAGTATTCATTGTCATCGTACACCATGATGCAATTATATAATTTATCGGGTGCAATACCATAATAAATATTGTAGGCATAAGCGTTGTCAACCGGGCTCCACCGGATCCAGGCGCTTCGTTTATCTTTTTCGGTACGCAGCACCATGAATTGTCCGACTTTTGAGGGTACAGTACCGTTGCCTTTACCAAAAACACGGAAACCGCTGATAGCAAATTTTCCGGTAGGCATGTGAATGTTCTCAAGTTTGATGAACCTTGCCTGCACCGGATAAGCAAGTTCTACATATTCATGCGGAACGTCTGTTTTATTATTTCTTTTATCAACAAGGATATTCCATTTTTTACCGTCCACAGAATAATAAAGGATGTACTGATGAAAAACTCCCGATGATTTTCCCATGAATTCCGCATCCTGATCTGCATAATTAATCTGAATGGCATTCACTGTGGAGACTGCTCCCAGGTCAGCCTGTATCCACTCTCCCTTATTTCCGCTGGCAGCGCTCCAATAGGTTTTGATATCTTCATCTGCTGCATTGCCGGCATTGTAGTTTCCCAGCGTAGAAGATACTGTCACCGGTTTCTTGTAATTCAACAACATCCAGCCGGTAAAGCCATCGCCATAAGTTTGTTTTGCAGGCCCGGAAAGAAGAACTGAATCGTATGCCTGTGGCAAATAGTGCGGATAATCGCCGAAGGCAGTATTGCACCACATCACATCGTCTTTATCAAAACCTGCAGGCCAGATCCCGATACGACGTTCAAAATTATTTTTAACTGAAATTCTTATCGTACTCACATGCCACCAGTTTTTAAAATTGTCAAGGAAAGTGGAGCCATGCCCGGCGCCTCTTGCAAAACCTCCCGCTTTCATGCTCAACGGGTCGGACTGATCGGTGAAATTCCCGAACGGGTTTCCCAGGGGCTGGTCGCCAACGGCAACACCGTCGGCATATCCGCTGAATTCGGTTCCCGGTGCACCGTATTGCAAATAATATTTTCCGTTATGTTTTGTCATCCATGCACCTTCAATGAACGGATCCAGGAAAGTGTTATCCATGTACTCGCCAAAGCGCTGCCATCCGTACCGCCAGGCATGCAGTGTATGCATTTCATTTCTTCCGTCAATGGGCTGAAATGTTTTCCGGTCTATTTCCACGCCGTAAAGAGGGAATACATTGCTGCTTCCGTTATACATATACAGTTTGCCATCATCATCGGTAAAGAAGGCGGGATCCCATCCTCCGATTGCAAATGAATCCACCAACGGTTTCCATTCATTGGCTTTTGGGTTGGTGCTCATCCAGATGGTAAAATTATTGGTGTAAGTGGAACCGAATACGATCATGGTGTCGCCGATAATTCCGACAGCAGGGGCACAGAGTTCATCGTATGTTTTATTCCATGGCCTTAAAAATTTCCGGGAGATAAAATTCCAGTTCAGCATATCACTGCTCCACCAGTATCCCCATTGATTGGTGCTGAACAAATAAAGATCGCCTTTGTAATTTACGATCACCGGATCGGCAGTTGCCCTGTGTTTTCCCCATTTTGTAAAGTCAGGAATGGGAGTGTACCCGTAATCAATGTTAACAGGATTGCAATAAGTCTTTTGCTGGGCAAAGTTGTTTGTTGAAACAACCGTTAGCATCATGAAAATATAAAACCGGATCATTTTTTTCATTTCGCAATATTAATTAGCCTGTCATGGTAAATGCGGACTGTTGAAACCTAATTTCTTTAAGCCTTCTTTTATTTCCGGGCAGCTCATGAAAAGATTCCAGAGTAATCCGCTTCTGTAGTTTTCGACCATCACGATAATCGGTCCCTGATCAATAGCAAGATATCTGGGTAAAAACCAATTGGCAGATTCACTGAAAGCATCATAAAAACCATAGGGGCCCCAAAGTTTTTTTGTCATATCAAAATACCAATGTTTCAGCGCAGCCATAGATTGTTCCGGTGTATAGGGAAATGCCGACAAAGCTGCCGTGGGAGAAATAACACCCAGATCTCTGCTGGAATCAGGAGCATGGCCTGCATAACCTTTGACAGAATAACTTGATGTCAATCCCCAACTGTCAGGCCCATAGCCCTTGTAATGTTTTGGATTGTTCACACACCATTGATAATTCATTAAAGTCAGCGTCTTATTTTCTTTCCAGTAATCAGCATACTGATCTTTTAATCCCCTGGGATCCAAACCGAGGTAAGAATATTGCGACCAAAACAATGGCCCGCCATGCGGTGGATTTCCCTGGTAATGCAGTTGAAGTTTATAACCGTCATAAGCAGGCGGATTATCTTTTATCTTTCCATTTTCTGCCCAGCCTTCATGATACACTTCGGCAGGAACGCCATGTGTGGGCGAGGATGCCGCAAGAACATATAATATCAAACATTCATTGTAACCATGAACCGGGAAATTCATTTGCCATCCATAATCAGGGCTCCAATGCCAGTATAAAACATTCTTCCCATTGCGATACCAATCGTACTCCACTTCTTTCCAGAGCTTATCAATTCGTTCAGCAAGTTTTTTTTCAGTTTCATTTCCATCTTTAAAAAACTGGCGGGCACAAAGTAAACCCTGCATCAGCAACGATGTTTCTAAAATATCACCGCCATCATCTTTTTTACTGAACGGTTTTACTTTTCCTGTTTCACCATTCCACCAATGTGGCCAGGCGCCATGAAAACGGTCGCAGGTTTCTAAGAAGTGAACAATTTTTTCAATTCTTATTCTGCCTTCTTCTTTTGTAATAAATTTTCTATGAATAGCCGCTATAATTGCCATCACACCAAACCCGCTTCCACCGCTGGTCACAATGTTTTTATCATTTTGAGGATAAATATTATCTATGTGAATTCGCTCCCTCGCCATGCCGCTGTTGGGTTCGGCACCATCCCAAAAATATTCGAAGGTTTGTTTTTCTACCAGGTCAAGCAATGCAGAGTCGGTAATATTTTTTGAATGATTGATATTAGATTGCACTTTTTTATTATGGCAAAAACCGGTTACAAAAAAAGTAAAAACCAAAATGGGGGAAAAGATTTTTAATTTCATCATCAATTAGTTTATAAATAAGGAGCGCTGAAGCCCAGCGTTTGCAAACCTGATTTTATTTCCGGGCAACTGGTAAATAAATTCCAAAGCAAACCACTCCGGTAATTTTCAATCATACATACGATCGGCCCTTCATCAATAGCTAAATACGAATTAGCAAACCATCCATCTTTCAGGCTGAATGCATCTTTAAAACCATATTGTCCCCACAACTTATCACCCATTGTGTAATAAAAAAACTTTAATGCCTGCATGGATTCGGCAGGAGTGTAGGGGAGTGAAGAGGTTGCAGCCGTTGGAGCAATTACGCCTACATCGTTAGTAGGAGAGCTGGCCGTATATCCATTAGGAATGTCACTGGCTGTAAGTCCCCAGCATAAATTGCTATAGCCATAATAACTCATCGGGTTTGCTTTGCAATACTCATAATTTATTTTTGAATGATTTACCGTTTGCGTTTGATAATTTGCGTAAGCATCTGAAAGGCCGGTTGGATTGATGCCCAGAAAAGAATAGTGCTCAAAAAATAAAGGGCCACCTAATGCAGGGCCTAAGGGTAACTGGTAACCATAATAAGAATTGTTATTCCTCATACTTCCATTTCTTGCAAAGCCGCTGTCATATACTGCTTTTGGAATTCCATGTGTTGTAGATGATGCAGCGAGCACATAAGTAATCAGTGTTTCATTCCATCCCTGTACCGGAACATTTACGGCCCAGCCATAATTCGGGCTCCAGTTCCAATACAATACGTTTTTACCGCCTCGCCTGAACCAATCCCATTCCACAGCATTCCAAAGTGCATTGATGTCATTTCGCAAATTGATTTCAGCAGCAACATTGCCATTGAAATATTGCCGGGCAGTCAGCAAGCCCATCATCATGTAAGAGGTTTCAACAATGTCAGCGCCATCATCATTGGATCCAAAAGGGACAACGATTCCGGTATTCCCATTCATCCAATGTGAAAATGCTCCATGAAACCGTTGTGCATTGTTGGTCAAAAAACTTACAATCTTTTGCACCCGGGTCAGGCCATCAGCTCTGGTAATAAAATTTCTGTTGATAGCAACAGGAATTGCCATGATACCGAAACCGGTGCCGCCTGTGGTTACTACATCTCCTGATGTATTTCGCTCTCTTGCCATACCACTTACCGGGTGGCCAAAATCCCAGAAATAATTAAAGGTTTGACTTTGTACCAGGTCCAATAATGCCGAATCTGAAATACGGGGAAATTTATCAGAAGAATCTATTTGGGTATAAAAATCAAGATCTAACCTGTTGGTCAAATTTTTTCCGGTTACGGATTTTAATAAAGTGGTTAAGGAAAAAATATATTCATTTAAGTAGCTCAGGTTATTGGCCGGTGTTATAACCAGAGTGCTGTCACTATTTTGGTAATTGACATTGTAGGATACATTAGATGAAGACTGGCTTTTATTATAATACGATATGGAAGCAGGAACAGAATTTCTATCCACTTTATCTGAAAATGAAATTTGAATGACGGGAGTGGTGGTTATTCCATATAGAGTTCCGGTTGAATTAAAAGTTATCGTATTAATGGTATGTGTGTTTGCCTGGAAAGCATTTCCCGCAGGTGGAGGTGGTGGCGGAGTGGGCGGGGCTGTTGATTTTTTGCAACTAATAAACAGGCACAAAAAAAATATCAAGGATGCAGAAGCCGGATTAAATATACCCCAGTTTTTTTGCTCACCAATCATTACTCATTTAGATTTAAACTACGGATCATCTCCGCACTTTGTTAAACGTATGCTACTTTATTTTATACATTCAGAAAAATAAAGGGTGCAAAAAAATATCAGGCTATTTAATGCACCCTTTGCAACCAAAATTCGAATTCGAATATTAAATCATTTTAAAACCCTTGATTTTGCAAAGCGTATAAGGATTGAATATCCGAAAGGCTCAGCACTTTATTGAACACTTTAAACTCATCTAAGTTTCCGCTCAACGCATTCATCCATCCATTGGCTGCATTTGCATTATCATCCGGCCCACCTAATGTAAAACTGTTCGCAGCTCCGAAATTTGCCTGTGGCGAAAATGATGTTGTGCTGCTTTGTGATAAAAGCGTACCGTCAATGTAAACTCTCAGGGCTCCGCTTGTACCGTCAAAAGTGATAACCATCTGGTGCCAGTTGCCATCCAGCATCTTTGGCCAAACCTGGCCTTTATCAAACCATTGATCCATCAGGCAAACTTTACCATAAGAATTTGTAGCATTATCAGCATTATTGAACAGCATGAAGAATTTTGTTTGTTCCCATGAATAACCTGCCTGGTTTAACGAAAAAGGCATATACGTAGTAGGCCCGCTGCTCAAACTGGAAGGCTGTTGTATCCAGCAAGCCATGGTGAAACTGCTCAGGTTTGCAATGGCACTGGTTACATTTGAATTCACATATCCGGGGCTGGCAATTTGCAGGGCCTGGCCTATTTTGCCTGTTACAAAACTTAATGCGGTGGGATGATTGGGAGTGCCTATTGTTTTTGACACACTGTCAATATATCCGCCATTGAAAGCCCAGTACGCTACTAAATTTGCGGCGCCTACCTGCGAAGAACTGGTATATCCGTTTACCGGAACAAAAAATGATTTTTCTGCGCCATAAGTAATTCCTTTTTCATTAATGGCATAAGCCCGGTAATAATATTTGGTAAGCAATGCTAAACTTTTCAGGGTCACTGAAAAGTTTCCTCCAATGGAATACACAGGAGTTTTGTTCTTCGAAGTATCCACTCCGCTTGCAGTGCCATAGCAGATACCGGATTCCATTACGATGGAACCGCCATCACTGGAAATATATCCGCCAACCGTTGCGCCGACACTGCTTACATTGGCGGCATCATTGGTTGTTATAGTGGGTTGCACGGCGGTTACTTGCATACCGGTATTGCTCCCGGTTTTTTTACAACCGGTGAAAGCAAACCCAACTGCTGAAATTGCTAAAATATAAATGCTATTTTTCATAATAATGAGTTGATAAATTAAAAATTATTTTCCTTTTCCCTGTAAAACAATCAATGCCTGTAATGCTGATTCAGCGAGAGCTTTATTATATATCCTAACTTCATCTAACTGGCCCGTTAAAAAACTGGCCCAAGGTTGTGCCCCTGTTGCAGAAGTTTGGCTCGGGGTAGTTTGGAACTGAGTGCAGCCAAATACAATATTACCAACGTCAGTAAAACTTAGTGAACCAGAAACACCAAGTACTTGACCAGAATTAACCTGGGTACCATTTACAAATAACCTGAAGGTTGATGAAGTGGCGTCATACGATACAGCAATATTTACCCATGTGTTAAACAGATTTGGTATCCCATCTACAGCATAAGTATTATCAGTGTTATTATCACGCACATGCACCCTCACCTTTCCATTAGTATTGCTACTACCATTTTCGAAAAATATTTCAATATTTCCCCAAAAATTAGTTGTATTTGACAATGTGAATAAACCAATAATGCCAGTAGAAGGTGGCGGAGTATTTACCCACTCAGTAATAGTAAAGCTTTGAAGGTTCTTTAATGCGTTACCTGGTGAAGTTAATACATAACTATTCAATGCGCCTTGTAAAGCCTGGCCTTTAAAACCCGGAGTAAAACTGGTGCCTACCCCTGTACCTGCAGTATTAGAAACGCTATCCAAATAACTTCCATCAAAGGACCAATATCCTACTAAGCTTCCCTGGCCTATTTCTGCAACAGAAGTATAACCGTTAATAGTAAATGGCGGCTGGTAAGATTTTGTATCAAACTTTTTATAGCATGATGAGAAAAATAAACAGCTAATAATAATTATTGGGTAGATTATTATAAAATTTCTTTTCATAATATTTTATTTAATTTTTTAGTAATTAACTGAAATTGAACCGACACCTTGTCCATCAGACGAAGTATAAAAGCCTGACCAAGAAATATATCCAGATAATGGCATTGTAAAGGATTGTGTTGTACTGCCATTTTGAACGTACAAGTCATTTCCCATTGGCCCACTTAAAGTTGCTTCACCTCCTAAACTAAAATTTGTCAAAGGAGAAGATGAAGTAGGCCCATATGCAGAAACAGTTACATATATTGTTGAATTTGGCGACCCAACAATAGTACCATTTTCATCTCCTGTCGATTTGTATAAAGTAACTGAGCCTTGCCCATTAATATTTGGTAATGGCGGAGGTGGGTTTCTAAAATATAAATCCACTTCACCATTAGGGGAGTTATTACTGACAATTATTGTGTGCTGACCAAAGTTTGTAACCACATTCTGTGGAGTCCAATTTAACTGAGCATTATTTCCTGAATTTAATAGAATTTGTATATCATTCATTGCTACAAAATCATTTGCAGGATCATCCGAGTCATATTGAACTCCATAAGTTTCTAACGTTTCGCAAGACCAATAAAGTTGAGTAACATTATTAACGTTAATTGAATTTGCAGTAGGATATCCTGTAAATGAAGATGTGTAACTAAATTGAGTTCCATTTTGAGCGGTTTCTTGCATTATACCTTGTAAATTAATGCCAGATGGGACCTGTACTAAGTTTCCAAATATTGCGTTATTCCCAGTTACGTACCAATTTGCGATGCTCCAATAATTTCCACCTCCTGCAGCAGAAGTTCCCCATTGCAAAACAGGTTGCAAAATATGGGATGTGGTTAATAATCCATCCTGGATACCATTAAAAATGAAAATTGTTTGGCCGTGGTTTGTTGTTGGATTATTTGGAACAATCCAGTTTGTAGTAAATCTGTTAATAGGATTGTTTTGAGCATTGTTAGACCAATACCCATAAGTAATCCAACCGTCGTTTACTGGAATAATATTGTTGGGAAAACGACTTAATCTATTATTGATAGTTAAATGAGCTAATTTTCTTTCTACTTTTTTTGATATTTTATTAACAAGTAATAAATCCCCTTTTTCTTCTTTGAGTTCATATCCTGGCTCCAAATGAAAGACATTTTTTTTGTTCATATAGCCAAACGGAGTAAGGACAAGACTATCATTTTTGATAATAGAAGATGGTATGTCATTATTATTTTCTAAATGGATTCCTGTTTTTTTAGTAAAGTCGCTTTTAACACAACCAATAGAAAAGAATACAGAAATAGCCAACAAAAAGGAGGCTAATAGTTTGTATTTTGTATTCATAAAATTGTTATTAAAGGTTTAAAAATTAATAACCCGGATTTTGTGTCAGTATGCCTGCACTCAGATCAATTTCACTTTGAGGAATGGGCCATACTTCATTCTTGTTGGCTTTCCAACCCTTGGGCCCAAAAATAGTAGCGGCTCTTCCCTGGCGAATGACATCAAAATACCGGTCAAACTCCATGGCCAGCTCCACTCTTCTTTCATGCCAGATAGCATTTCTTAAACCGGTTTTATCTGTGATAGTAACATCAGGTAAAATACCACTTATGCTGCCCCTGGCCCTTGCTCTTACTTTATTTAAAGAAGTTAATGCTGCCGCGGTATTCCCCAGTTCATTATTTGCTTCAGCATTCATTAATAAGATATCTGCATAACGAAGCACCCTGATATTTTGCTGGCATCCTTGAAAAAAGCCACTTACATACATGCTGAAAGGAACATAAGATTTATAATTATACATCGGGTTAGGTACTGTTGATGGAATAGCATCCCCCTCTGCAGTTGTGGTACCCCTGAAAATAATTGTTGCATTCAAACGGGGGTCGCCTGTTTCAAATTCATTTACCAGGTCTTGTGTGGGAACATTGAATCCCCAGCCCCCGGCCGGAACACCCCTTACCCCCTGCACCTGTGAATACTGGGAATTCGATGCGCCGGGATTACCGGGTATTAATGCTGTTTGTATTTCAAAAATAGATTCAGAACAATTTTCATTTTGTACTCTGAACATTTTTTCAAAATCAGAGAATAAGGAATATACCCCCAAGCCAATTACCTGGTCAGTATAGGTTTTCACATCATTCCACTTGGCCTGGTACATCGCCACTTTAGCATGCAATGAGAGTGCAGCGCCTTTGGTGATACGTCCCACATCTGCTCCCGTATAAGAAACGGGCAAACCTGCCGCAGCATCATTCAGGTCTTGTTCGATAGCAGCCCAAACCTGTGCTTTAGGAGTGCGGGGAATATTATATCCACTGGCATCCTTTGGCAGATGTAATCTAAGCGGAACATCTCCGAAGGCACGTACTAACCTGAAATAAGAATAAGCTCTTATGAATTTTGCTTCTAATAAATAGCGTGCTTTTAATGTAGCATCCATGCTGATATTCGGGATATTGTCCAATACCTGGTTACATAAATTAATTTCCTGGTATTGACCGTTCCAGAAATCACTTAATTGCCCTTCGGTGGATGTTGCAGTAAAATTGTCAAAATCATTCATGAAAGTTGCATCTCCGGGGTCACTTCCTTTTTCTGCATCATCAGACCCCAAACTTTCAACAGCAATAGGAGCAAATGCTACTTCCGGCCAGCTGCGTAAATTGGCATACATGGCATTTACTGCTTTGGTAGCATCATCCTGTGATTGCCAGAATTGTTGAGTGGGTTGCTGCCCCTGGGGAGGTACATCTAAAAAACTTTTCTGGCATCCTTCCATTAAACCTGAGAGCAAAGGCAAAAGGAAAAGGATAAAAGTTATTTTCAGATCAATTGTTTTGAATTTTGTTTTCATAATAATATTTTTCAATAATTTAAAAACTAAGGTTAACGCCAAAATTGTAAGTGGCATACAATGGATAAACATTCACATCTACGCCGGCTCTTGTAGGAGGGCCACCAACTTCAGGGCTAAAGCCCCGGTATTTAAAGAAGTTGAAAGCATTTTGTGCATTAACATATATTCTCAGTCTTGAAATGCCTGTGTTCCTGAAATAGTGCTGGGGAAATGTGTATCCGAGCTGCATATTCCTGATCCTGAAATAACTTCCGTCTTCGACAAAAAACGAATTGGAAAGATAGTTCGTGCTACCGCCAATATTGGCTGAAGGATAAAAATTACTGGTGCCCTGGCCATGCCAGCGGTTCAGGTAATAGTCTTCAGTGAAATTTTCAGTTCCATATCTCAGCCCAAGATTGGCATTGTACACCTGTACGCCGGAAACACCCTGGAAATCCAAAGTCAGATCAAAATCTTTATAAGTAACATTTGTGTTGATACCATAGATGAGTTTAGGATTGGGATTGCCTAATACCACTTTGTCTTTTGCATCAATAACGCCATCGCCGTTCACATCCTGGTATTTGAAATCACCGGGTTTCGCATTCGGCTGCACCATTGTGCCTCCTGAAGATTTATAGTTCGCTATATCCTGTGCAGACTGGAAGATCCCGATGACCTGGTATCCGAAAAATTCACCGATAGGTTCTCCTATAATAGTGCGGGTATTAAAATTGTTGGAGCCTGTTGTACCAACTGCCTGGTAAATAGGATTGGCTCCTGTGGATACTTCCAATACCTTGTTATTATTAATTCCTGCATTGCCGCTTATCGAATAGTTCCAATCTTTATTGATCTTGTCTTTCCAGGTGACCAGGAATTCAAATCCCTGGTTCTGGAATGTAGCCTGGTTACCGATGATCGTACCGCTGCTGGTGCCTACCGAGCCTAAAATCGGGATATCAAAAATTGCTTTTTCTGTTTTCTTATTGTACCAATCTAATTCCGCATATAGTTTATTATTCAGCATTGATGCTTCAAGGCCAATGTCGGTTCCTGCTCCTCTTTCCCAATAGGTAGCAGGCGGAACTACGGTATTGATGCTGGCTCCTGTTGCAGTACTGCCATCACCACCGACATAAATGAAACCGGGAGTTTGTGTAACAGTTAATACTGAAAGATTAGCAGGTACTGACATGTTACCAATTTTGCCCCAGCTTCCCCTGAGTTTTAAATTGTCAAACAATTTTTGTGTCGCCATGAATTTTTCATTGGTGATTACCCATCCCAGTCCAACAGAGGGGAAATATCCCCAACGGTTCGCTTCACTGAATTTTGAAGAACCATCAGCTCTCATACTTGCCGTAAGCAAATATTTATCCTTGTATGAATAGTTTAATCTTCCAAAGTAGGAATTGACACGGCTCAGGCTTCCATTGTCTGATACATTGGCAGAGCTTGCCGTTCCCAAAGAAAGATATTGATTGCCGCTTCCGTTTGGTACATTTTGCACAGACGCAGTGATGCCATAGAATTTATATTCCTGGGCTCCCTGGCCTAACAAAACTTTTACGGAGTGATCATTGATTTTTCTGTCAAAGGTCAGCGTATTCTCCACGATCCAGTTCCTGTTTTCATTACGGGAGACAGATAAACTGCTTACCGAATTTCTCTGTGCAATCGTTGCTGTGTACACCGGAGCGTAATATTTTATTTCTGTTTGTTCAAAATCTCCGCCGGCACTGGTATGAAAAGTGAAGTATTTGGCAATTTTCAGATCTGCGTATGCATTACCATTCAGTTTATAGGTTCTTGTATGATTGTCAAAAAAGTCAACAGTGACCTCCGGGTTAAACTGATTGGAGCTTCCTACTTTAAAATCATTGGGATCGCCGTAAGTGCCATCAGCATAATACACCGGTACATTGGGAGCTGCAGAATAAAGTTGATGGAAAATTGATCCGTTAATATCATTAGAATTACTCAAAGCGCCATTGATGGTAACGCCTACTTTTAAAAATTTTGCAAGCTCATAGTCATTCTGTAGATGTAGGTTGTAACGGTCAAATGTATTAGTCTTAACCAAGCCATTTTGATTATAATAACCCAGGGAAAGATTAAAAGTGGATTTGGGGCTGCCACCGAGTACTGATACCTGTTGGTTGGTTACAAATGCATTTCTCAATATCTGGTGATACCAGTCTGTGTTGCCGGCGGAAGCCGGATCACTATATTGTGCAGGCTTACCGTTGATCACATTCAATTCATTGATCATCGTTTCATATTCACTGCCTGTAGCCATTTTGATCTGGTTGGTCACTACCTGGTTGCCGGCATATCCATTGTAACTGATAACCGGTTTTCCATCACCTCTCTTTCCTTTTTTAGTTGTAATAAGTATCACCCCATTTGCTGCCCTGATACCATAAATAGATTCAGAAGAAGCGTCTTTTAATACACTGATATTTTCAATGTCGTTACTGTTTAAAAAACTGATGTCATCATACCAGATACCGTCAACAACATACAAAGGGTTTGCATTACCGTAAACAGTGCCGACACCTCTTATCCTGATCTCGGGTGGTGAGCCGGGGGCGCCATTGTTATTGATCTGTACTCCGGCAACTTTTCCCTGGAGAGCGCTGATAGGGCTGAAAGTAGATTGTTTAGCAACTTCGTCTCCCTTTACGGTACCTACTGAACCTGTCAGATCGATTTTCCTGGACGTGCCATAACCGACAATTACAACCTGATCAATTACTTTAGTTGATAGCTGCAATGAAACATTGATCGTTGATTTACCGGCCACTGTCATTTCTTTATCTTCATATCCCACATAACTGAATACGAGGACTGCATCATCCGGAACCGTTATGGAAAAATTTCCATTTGCGTCTGTGGTGGTTCCGGTATTTGATCCTTTTACAGTTATGGATACACCGGAAAGTATTTCGCCATTGGCACCGGTCACTTTTCCGTTTACCCGGATATCCTGTAATTCAGAGAGATCGCCTTCTGCGGAAGGCCTGAGTACAATCAACCTGTTGTCAAATATTTTAAAACTGATCCCTGTGTTTTTTAATATTTCGTTGAGCACTTCTGTTACAGGCTTGTCTGTAACGGCAATATTGACTTTGGGTATTGTGGTCAGTAAGGATTCATTGAACAAAAAGTGGTAGTTAGTCTTTTTCTCAATAGTAAGAAACACTTTCCTGATCTCAACTGATTTTAGATTTAAAGTGACATTATCCTGGCTGTAGCCTGCAGCGGCAACATGAATACAGGATAATAATAACATGGCAACAGTTAGTTTCATTGTCCTCAGGATTTTTTTTAATAAATGTTCTCGGCTGATAACATAAGTAATTGAAATATTATTCATATTTTACGATTGAAAGGTTATATAAATAAACCCGCTTTCCGGCGAGTGTTTTTCTGAAGTGTAACCTTACGGGGTTCCGCTGCAACGGGATCCCGCTTTTTTTTATGAAGTATTGTCGGGCAGCATAAGCATTCATTTTATAATTATCAGGTTATTGTAATTTCATTTTCGTTGATTTTATAATTAAACTTATAGGCCAACTTCAGTTCATCCAGCACCTGGGTAATGGTGGCATTGGTAAAACTTGCGAAGGGCCTGTATTCGGTTGCGATTTTTTGATTTTCAAAAATGATATGCACCCCGTACCAGCGTTCCAGCTTTGGAGCTATTTCTGCAAAAGTCTCGTTCTGATGAAAGATCAGGTGATTATCAATCCAGGAAGTTTCGATAAATGAGTTATCAACACTGTCATAAGTCAATGCCTCAGTTGAAATTAAGGGGAGAACTTCTTTTTGCTTTTTTGCCGGCAATTCTTCAGGCAGGTCATTTCTTACCAGCATTTTTTCATTTGGTTTCAGGAAATGTTTTTCATTTGGTCGGCTTTTAATTATAACTTCTACACGTCCCTGGATCAGGCTTGTTTCTGTGTACTGGTCTTCAGGATATGCTTTTACATTGAATTGAGTACCCAGGACTTTGATGTTTATTTCCCGGGTATGTATTACAAATGGATGGGCACTGTCTTTTGTAACGTCAAAAAATGCTTCGCCGGAAAGGTTGACTTCCCGCAAATTCTTGCCAAAGTCTTTATCATAGGTCAGATCGCTGCTGGCATTCAACCATACTGATGTTCCGTCAGGAAGGCGAAGTTGAGTTCTGGAACCGGGGCGGGTGGTCACCTGGCTGGTAAGAGAAACAGGATGATCTTTCGAAATATTATTATTGTTGTTGTTATTTATTGTGATAAAAACAATGGCAGAAATAATTGCAGCAATACTGCTTATTCCGGCCCACCATTTTACGGGAAAAAGACGACTGGTCCTTTTTTCCTGAAGTGAAGACGTCGAACCTCCTTGTGATGAAAGATCAAATATGATTCCCTTTTCTTGTATTTTACTTACAAGCACGTTGAAACCTTCAAATGACTTTGAATTATCAATGGATTGATGCTGATGCCATAGTGTGGAAATTGTCTCTGAAAGAATTTCAAGGTCAGGGTTACTGAGTAATAAATCCAGTTCTTTGAGCTCATTATCAGTAGCTTCTCCTGATAATTTCCTGGTCAAAAGTTCCCAAAATCGATCATCGGTAAGAGAGGGCATAAGCAGTAAGTATAATTATAAGACAGCAATTTTTCCTTTAACCCCTAAACAGAAATAAAATTTTTAATTATCTGAGTATGATGAAGCAGGGTGGTGCAATAAAAAATGGACTGCAATTCCGATCTTTTTCAGCGCCAGTGTCATTTGATTCTCTATGGTTTTTACAGAGAGATGAAGCAGTTCGGCCGCTTCTTTATAAGTTAATTCATCTTCTTTTATCAATTTGAAAATAAGCTTACACCGGGGAGGAAGCTGATTAATGATATGGTTCAGTTGTTTTATCATTTCAGCAGAAATCAACTGCTGTTCCGGGTCGTGGTAAAAGCTTTTAAGTGTCACAGGGGCATCGTCAATGCTCAAAGAGGTGATTCTTTTCTGCTCCTGCATTTTATTTAACGCCCTGTTTTTTACAGCAGTGAACAGATAAAATTTCAGGTTTTCAACTTTGTCCAGCGAATGGCGTTTCTCCCATATCCTGATAAAAACATCGGAAACTATTTCTTCGGCTGATTCCCTGGAACGGGTGATCGAGAACGCAAACTGTACTAAAGACGGTTGAAAATGCAAAAACAATTCCTTGTAAGCCTGTACATCATCAAAGCAGGCGATGGCCTGTTGCAGCAATCGTATTTTATCAGCAGTTCTCATTACAATAACTAAAAGTAACGATTTTTATGTGTTGGCCTGATAGACATTGTTATCAGCAGGTTATTTACAGACAGCGTTTTTCACCGGGTTGCTGCATTTAAAATCGAAAAGGATACTTTGTAAATAACCGATATTAAAACAGATTGTAATAAAAAATATGCACAGGAAAAGAAAATACCAACTAAGAGAAATATATTATTAATTTTCAGCAACAAATTCCGGGTTAGGCCGGATACTCCTGTACCCCTTGCTTGCGGACTAAAGATAATAAATAATGAAGGGGGAGTATCAAAAGAAAGTGGAACGTACTGGGCTCGAACCAGTGACCTCTGCTCTGTCAAAGCAGCGCTCTAAACCAACTGAGCTAACGTTCCTTCATATCATCCAGTCAACAACCTCGTTCACTAATTCTTCACGGTAAGGTGTACTTATCTTAATGTAATTGTCCGTATATCCTTCCATCATCCCGTCTTTTGCATGACCTTCAAACAACACTTTTCTTGTTTCCTTTCTGTGCTGATGGGTGAAGTACTGCATTTTCATAAAAGAGAGGTTGCGCAGGATCCTGTTTCTCTGGTGGCGTACATCCATGGGCACCACCGGTTTTATATTCAGCGCTGCCGTATCATCCCTTTCAGAATAAGTAAATACATGCAGGTAAGAAATATCGAGGGAATGAAGGAAGTCTCTTGTTTCTTTGAAATCTTCATCTGTCTCTGAAGGGAAACCTACAATGACATCCACGCCGATGCAACAATGCGGCATCAGTTCTTTGATGTGCTGAACCCTTTCTGCATACAATTCTCTTTTATACCTGCGGCGCATCAATCCGAGGATGCGGTTGCTTCCACTCTGCAACGGAATATGAAAATGAGGCATGAACTTTTTACTGCCGGCAACGAATTCAATGATCTCATTGGTCAGCAGGTTAGGCTCTATGGATGAGATACGGTACCGCTCAATGCCTTCCACTTTTTCAAGTTCTTGTATGAGATTGAAGAAATTTTCTTTCTTGGAATTCTCAGAATTTCCGTTTTGACTATCATGAGGGCCGAAATCCCCAAGATTCACTCCCGTCAATACGATCTCTTTCACTCCCTGCTCTGCTAGAGTCTTTGCATTGCGTACCGCATTTTCAATGGAATCACTCCTGCTCTTGCCTCTCGCCATCGGGATGGTGCAGTAAGAACAGTTGTAATCGCAACCGTCCTGCACTTTTAAAAAAGTCCTTGTCCTGTCGTGCACCGAGTAGGAAGAATGGAAACTGTTCACATCGTCAATATCGCAGGAGCAGATCTTTGCAGTGCCGTCTTTGGAGAGTTCTCTTATATGCTGAACGATGTTGAACTTTTCGGCAGCGCCCAGCACCAGGTCCACTCCCGGTATTTCAGCGATCTCTTTTGGTTTTAATTGTGCATAGCAGCCGGTGACAACAACAAGGCTCTCCGGAGTCTTTCTCTGGATCCTGCGGACCATCTGTTTGAATTCTTTCACTGCATTTTCAGTGACTGCACAGGTGTTGATCACATATACATCAGCATTGTCTTCAAACTCTTTTTTTTCAAACCCGTCTTTTACCAACATTCGGCTAAAAGAAGATGTTTCTGCAAAATTGAGCTTGCAACCCAATGTATGAAATGCCACTGTTCTTGTTTCTTCCATGGGCGGCAAAATTAAGATTTTTGAGTGTAGATTTCATTTCGGATATTTAACCGCTTCATCCGGGTTTATGACTAAAAAGACGATCTCATTTATAATATTACTGCTGGCAACTGTTGCCTTGCTGCTTCTGAAACGTGATCCCCGGACTGTACCGGGTAATAAAAATTCTACTACGCATAATGATCCTTCGCAGGTACAGACCCGAAATCTGAATTTAAACCGGGATGTATCACACCTTAAATATACAGAGCATGCCCAATGCAGGATGGAATGCAGGCATATCACTAAGCCGGAAGTTCAGGAGATATTGCGTAACGGGAAGATCAATTTACGAAAAAGCGATATGGAGGGAAAACCTTGCCCTGTATTTGCTTTAGAAGGAACTACATCGGAAGGCCAGCGGTTGAGAATTGTATTTGCGCAATGCGATCCTGAAACAAAAGTGGTAACCTGTATTGACCTTGACAGGGAGTGGCAGTGCGATTGCCCGGGAGATAAAAACTAATTAATTTTCAAAGAACCTGATGCACTACCTGATGAAACCTTTCCGATGGATTTATTGCATCTATGCGATTGCCTTATTTGTAGGGATCATGCTTCTTATTTTTCCTTTTGTGATTCTTGCAGGTTTTTTGGGCAGGATACGGGGAGGAAATATGATCTATCGCCTTTGTGTATTTTGGTCAGACCTGTGGTTTCCCCTTGTATTTATTTACATCAAAAGAATCTATGAGTCGCCGTATGATAAAAAGAAACCTTACATTATTATCAGCAATCATATTTCTTTGCTTGATGCTGCTGTAATAGTAAAAGCATACCGCCGGCCGGTACGCCCGCTGGGAAAAGCGGAAATGAGCAAAACCCCCGTTTTCGGATATATTTATAAAAGAGCTATTGTCACAGTGAACAGGAGCAATGCAGCAGACCGGGTAAAAAGTGTCAGGGTATTAAAGTCGCTTATCATAAGGGGAATTTCGGTAGTAGTATTTCCAGAAGGGACTTTCAACACCACAGGCCAGCCTCTGAAAGATCTTTATGACGGTGCATTTCGTATCGCAATAGAAACACAGACTCCCATAAAGCCCGTTCTTTTTCTTGATGACTATGACCGGATGAAATATCATCATGTGTTTACACTGAACCCCGGCCGCTGCCGGATTGTTTATCTAAATGAGATCCCGGTTGCAGGACTGACCACACATGACACATACATGCTTAAAAAGAAAGTTTATGAGGTCATGTCTGAAAAGTTGCGTGACTACAAAGCAACATGGATAAAAGGGGACTTATGAAAGAGAATTATGAAGATCCGTTTACATTCCTTGCTAACTTTACTTCTCCATGGAAGTAATGAATTTTGATAGTGAGAAAGGGCACCCGCCCCCGGGAGATAAGGATCTGTTTGCAGAGATCATCATTCCGCTGGCATTGCCTAAAAATTATACATGGGCTATTCCCGTACGATTGGCAGATTCCATACATGAAGGCTGCAGGGTGGAAGTGAACCTGGGAAAAAATAAAAAGTATGCGGGCATAGTAAAACGGTTACATCATGACAAGCCGGAATTATTTGATCCGAAAGAAGTGCTGAATGTACTGGATGTGGATCCCGTCATTTATGAACAGCAACTTCAGCTCTGGGAATGGATGGCATCTTATTATATGTGCAGCGAAGGGGAAGTGATGGCTGCGGCATTGCCTTCTCATTTCAAACTCTCCAGCGAAACGATCGTGGTGTTCAATGAAGAATTCGGCGAAGATCTTTCTTCCCTGGATCATGATGAATACCTTGTGGCAGATGCACTCTCGCTGAAGAAAGAACTGAAGTTATCAGAGATACAGCAGATTCTGGATTCGTCGCATGTGTACCCGGTCATCAATCAGCTGATCAATAAAAGAGTTTGTTTTGTCTGGGAGTCATTGAAGCAGACCTATTCTCCCAAAAAAGAAACTTATGTTTTGCTGGATCCGAAATACGACAATGAAGAAGCATTGTCGGAGTTGCTGAATGAAGACAAGAAACTGCAGAGGGCAGAAAAACAAATGGAACTGCTGCTCAGCTATCTTCATTTTATGAAAACAACGGGAGAGGTCACCCGGTCAGAACTGCTGAAAAAATCAGGAGCTTCCGATGCACAACTGAAAGGATTGGTGGATAAGAATATCCTGCGCATAGAGAAAAGAAATATAGAACGGCTGCATTATCTTCCCAGGGATATTCAAATTGATTTTGAACTTACCGAAGCGCAGAAAAAGACTTTTGAAGAAATTAAGTCATCGCTTCAATCCAGGCAAGTGTGCCTGCTGCACGGGGTCACTTCCAGCGGCAAGACACAGATCTACATCAAACTGATCGAAGAAATGATCCGCACCGGGAAACAGGTTTTGTACATGCTTCCCGAAATTGCATTGACCTCACAGATCATACGCAGGCTTCAAAAACATTTTGGCGGTTATATCGGGATTTATCATTCCAAATTTTCTCAGAATGAAAGAGTGGAGATCTGGAATAAAGTGCGTTCGGGTGAAATGAAAGTTGTGCTCGGCGCAAGGTCTTCTGTTTTTCTGCCCTATTCAGATCTTGGGCTGGTGATCTGCGATGAAGAACACGATACATCTTTCAAACAGCAGGACCCTGCGCCAAGATACAATGGCCGTGATGCCGCCATCTACCTGTCTTCCCTTTTTGGTGCAAAAGCTGTTTTGGGAAGCGCCACTCCCGCACTGGAAAGTTATCAGAATGCCCTGGCGGGAAAATATGGATTGGCAGAACTGATGCAGCGCTATGGTGATATGCAGTTGCCGCCGATCGAGATCATTGATACAAAGAAATTTCCTCATCATGACAAGGCAAAACTCATGCTGACTCCGAATCTCGTGGAGGAAATGAAAGAAGTGATTGCAAGGGAAAGACAGGTGATATTGTTTCAGAACAGGAGGGGATACACACCTTACCAGGTTTGCGCCGTATGCGGATGGATACCGAGATGCAAAAATTGTGATGTGTCGCTGACTTATCACAAGCAGAAAAACAAACTGGTTTGTCATTATTGCGGCGCTACCTATCCGCCCCTGCACACTTGTTTGGTTTGCGGCAGCCATAAATTCATTGAGCGGAATTTCGGAACAGAAAGAATAGAAGAACAATTAAAGGAAATTTTTCCCGAAGCAAAAGTGGCCAGGATGGATGTGGATTCCGTTCGCGGAAAAAATGCCCATGATTTTCTGATCCGCCAGTTTGAACAAAGACGTATTGATATTTTGGTGGGAACCCAGATGGTGGTGAAAGGCCTCGACTTCGATCATGTGGACCTGGTAGGGATACTGGATGCAGACGGCTTGTTGCACTTTGCAGATTTCCGGGTGAATGAAAGGGCTTTTCAACTGATGGAACAGGTGAGCGGCAGAGCGGGCCGCAAGACACCCGGAGGAAAAGTGCTGATCCAGACTTCCAATCCTTCTCATCCTGTGCTGAAATATGTGCAGGAGCATGATTACAAAAAAATGTATGCGGAAGAACTGGAAAGCAGGAAACAATTCTTTTATCCTCCTTTCTCAAGGATCATTCACATTACCTTTAAGCATAAGCTGAAAGATATTGTGGAAAGGGCGGCAGTTCATTTTTCTGATTCGCTAATAAATAAATATGGCCAATACCTGGTAGGCCCTGCCGAGCCGGTCATCAACCGTATCCGCGGCCAGTACCTGATGGAGTTATTGGTGAAATTACCAAGAGATTCACGGACAATAGCACAATGTAAAAGGGACCTGCTGGAACAGACCGCCATACTGCACAGTGAAAAAAGTTTCAGGAGTGTGACAGTGATCCCTGATGTGGATGCTATGTAGAAAGCCCACCCCCGCCCTCACAAAGGGAGGGAGAAGCAACCGCACAAAACCTAAAAGTTGAAATTTCAATTACTGTTTGGAAATGTACTAAAGATGATGTGTTAGTTACTATTGTTTGGATATGCACTATTGCACCGTCTCTCTCCTACAGGAGAGGGATAAGAGGGTGAGGCTTGATGCTCCTCAGTTCAAACTCAATGCATACAAGGCAAAACTTGCCAGCCAGTGGTCGCCGCCATAATTTCCGCTGGTGACATATTGCAAGGCTTCTTTCAAAAATTTATCTGCCGTGTTGCTGAAAAGTTTTTTCCATGGATGCGATGCCGGCAATGTCAATGCAATTCCTTTCAGGCACCAGGCACGGCTCAGCGCCAGCCCGTCAAGGTGAACGATGTACATATCGGTGCGGTCGCTGACCACAGGCAGTTCCGTAATTCTTTTAATGCTTCTGGGTTCATAAAACTGGTTCAGCCAGTTGACGTATTGTTGTTTCGGCAACACCCTGCGCATCAGGTCTGCAATTTCAAGGCTGGGGCTCAGGAAATCGGTTCCGTCAGGCTCCAGGTATGCAGGGGTGGCTTTGTTGTTTAAATAAAATTTTTTTGCGTTCCGTATAATACCGTTCTCAAAAGCGGTGTCTTTTAATGTTCTTGCCCAGTCCAGTGCAAACACCAGCCCGAATGCCGTATTCGGATGAACGCCGGTGCGGTTGGGATAAGTTTCTTTGGGCAGGTAGGCTTTCCAGAGCGAGACGATCTTTTGTGTCAGTGGCTGGAGTGTTTCATGCCATTGTTTTCCTAAGGGATCATTCCAGGTGTAAAGTTCTTCATCGAGTTTCAGCAGCCATGCCCAGCCGTAAGTACGTTCATAGCTGGAGGATGTTTTGTATTTGGAAAAATATTCTGCTTCGGCTTTTATTTTACCGGGCTGAAAACTGTTGCTCAATGTCTGAATGATGCTGTCCCTGATTGAAATACCAGGAAAGGTCTTCAGCACTTTCACCAGCAGCCAGTGGCCGTGTACACAACTGTGCCAGTCGAGGCAACCGTGAAAAGCGGGATGCAGTTGTTCGGGTAACAGCACTGCATCTTCCGGCCCGTCGGCAGTATGTGAAGTTTTATTGGGAAACTCGGTTGGGATGCAGCTCAAAGGCATTCTTGCCAGGCGGATTGCTTCGGTTTCGGTCAGTGATTGAGCCGATAAAAGGAATGATGAAACTAAACTGATGTATAAAAGAAATAATTTTTTCATTCCATAAATTTAATCTGATTACAAATTACTAATTCCTTCCTCAACCTCAACCTAATACCTCCTCCCTCATCTCCCGGTACTCCCACACATGCACTCCTTCTTCAGCTTTCTTTGCTGCAGCAATCATAGCTTTGGCCACATCTTCTGCCCGTACAGGCTTGTATTTTGAAGGAAGTAAAAATGAAAACGCTCTTGCAAGAGGAGTAAATATCTTTTCACCCAAACGGAATTCTTTTCTTTTGCCGAGTAATACCGAAGGCCTCATGAAATAAACGGAGCCGATACCCGCTGTTCTCACCGCTTCTTCCGCTTCGCCTTTCAGTTTCAGATAAAAATTCTTAGAACGGTTATTGGCTCCCGCAGCAGAAACGAGAATGAATGTTTCGCAGCCGCTCAGCTTGCAAAACCGGGCCATCTTCAACGGGATATCATAATCTACTTTGCGGTAAGCATCTTTATCTCCTTTTACTTTTTTCTGAGTGGTGCCCACCGAGCAGAACAACACATCACTGTTATCAATGGCCACAAGCAATGAATCATTGTCGTTGAAGTCAACCAGTTTTCTTTCCAGCTTAGGATGAGTGAGCGGCAGGGACCTGCGTACAAGAATTTTTACCGTATCAAAATAAGGATCGTCAAGAAGCAGTTGCAAAAGATGGCTGCCGATCAACCCGGAGGCCCCGACCAAAGTTGCCGTCTTTGACATGAGAGGGGAGATTAAAAATTCAAAAAATCAAAAGCCAAAAGTCAAAAATTCGATATTCAAAATCTTTTTGTCGGCAGGCAGGATCAAAATTCAAAATTCAAAGTTCAAAACTTGTCTGACGATAAGCAGAATAAAAATGAATCGGAAATACTACAGTAAAAACTTCACTTTACCATCCTCAACCTCAACCTCGACCTTAACCTCAATCTTAACCTCAACCTCCTCCCTCCTCTACGCCACCGCTTTCTTCACCAGCGAAGCTGCTTCACTCAGCAAGATCGCAGATTCCACTTTCAACCCGCTTTCATCAATGAGTTTCTTGGCTTCTTCGGCATTGGTGCCCTGCA
>WBZR01001448.1_pt2 | contig 26016 bp, 26 predicted proteins | sample 5204231 | NCBI WGS metagenome assembly WBZR01 (sample SAMN12412403, study PRJNA552823) | activated sludge metagenome | isolation source: activated sludge from anammox sidestream of wastewater treatment plant... | place: USA: Virginia | collected 2017-08
GTTCTTGGATCACTTTATTGGGCAATGGTTGTTTCGAGACTGTCAAAACAGAACCAAAGGTTGTTTTGAGACTCTCAGATTTAACCAAGGATTGTTCTGAGACTCTCAAGGGTATCCTCAATGATTGTTTTGCGACGCTCGACCCGGAAGTCAAGGGTTGTTTTGAGACCCTTTTAAAGATTCTCAAAAGCTTTAAAGATTCCCCAAAAGAAAAAGATACCTCCTCTACCCAAGATACATCGATTTTGCTGAACGATCCAACCAGTCAATCGGTGGCAGTGGTAACTGATTCGTGTGGAAATTGGTCATTGGAAAAATTGTTGGCGCGCGCAGACAAGAAAAATCGGCAGGTTTTCCTCGATCAAGAAAAGAATGCTTTACCTTTTGTGTCCTGGATCATTCATGGCGCTTCCCAACCCAACATCCAGAATCCGTACAGCCTGGCCATCGCCAAGCTAAAAGAGAACCCCAGAATCGGAGCCGGCGGAGCGAGTGAACGACTGGCTGAATTACAGCCGCGAAATCTTGCCCGCCTGATAGAGCAGTCGTTCACTTTTTATTCCCCAACCGACCAAAATTGGCGACGGCTTTTTGCAGAGGTGAAAAGGGATCGTATCCGGCTTTTAGGAGATGCGCTGGGATTGGTTCTGGATATCGAGGAGGAAACAGGTTGGATGAGTAACTAAGCCAGACGCACTTTGTGTACTACCGAATTCAAACTAACATTCATAAAAAGGAGACAACAATTTATGGCGCAAGGAAATCTTACGTGGCAACGTGGCGACATCACCGGGGATATCTATTTTGATTATCTGCGTCCCCAGAATCAGGACCCTATCCCTTATGTTCGCCTGTACCTGATGATTGACGGCAGCCCGGAATCAAAACCGGTGAAGGGGTTAAGAGTGCTGGTTTATGGCACCCTGGCTGAATTGGTGTACGGACATGTTCAGAAAGGCAGCCGGATCGGTGTTGAAGGGCATATTCAACTGCGCTACCGGCCAAACACGACGACCCCCGTGTTTGAAGTTGTTGCCGAGCGAGTTGAATTTATCCGCAATATTGATTATGAACGCGGAAAACAAGTGATCGCAGATTTAAAACAGCGTGGAAAACGAAATTCCGTAACCGATCTGGAAATCATCACACAGATCCTTGAAGTTGGAGAATTGGGTCATGACAGTGAATAATCCTAGTGAACCGGAAATCCAGATTTCTGAAGAAAAACTGCAAAAGCTTGGTTGGATACTGTTCGGTCTTGCGGTTTTTTTTACCATTATTGGTACGTTCGTTTCCCCATTGGATGACCAGGGGAAACCGGTACTTCTCTTGCCGGAGGTCAAAGCAGTGGAAGATTACAGAAAGGCAGCACAATCATGGATATCTGAGTTGAACATTTTGGATGGCGAGATCGCTCATATTATTGCTGCGGACCAACAAGGCGATCTCTTTTCACAGTCCAGATCCGCCCAACAAACCCTCCAGCATGCTGTTGAACTTGCTCACCAGGTTGATCGGACCCGAGTACCCCCAATTGGTATGGGTATGCATGAGCAAATGCTCTCGACAACGCTGAGTTATCTTGAAGCTGCTCGAAGCGCTCTACAGTGGGTCAGCGCGCCAGAGCAAGAAAATCAGGACCAGGCTGTCCAATTACTTGAAGATTCTCGCCAGATGAAATCGGAATTGGAGAAAAACAAGTGGTTGATCTCACGTTAGAAGAATTCCAACGCAATCAGTCTACTCGAATCTCCAGAGAAATCATCAGGCAAAGCGAGGAGCACGAGCAAAAAATGCAGGCCAATGCTCAGAAATTATGGGAAAATGCCCACAAACATCTTGTCGCACTTTTAAGGCTTCTGGATCAGGATTACGACGAATCCTGCGAAAAAGCGACCCGACCATTGGAATCATTTAACGATAATGACCTTGCATATCTGATTCATGTTCGGCTGCGAACTTTGCAAGGGCCAGCATCGAAGAAAATTGAGCCCGAGGCAATAAATGATTTAAAACAGCGCTTGAAAGAACTCAATCAGAAATATTCTGATCTGGAACGTGAGCTCATTGCCACACAGGAATCGAAAAAGAACACACAGGCAGAGAAGGCAGCACTGGAAGCCCACTTAGCTGCCCTTCGACAGATCCAGAAAGATGAGGTTGCCCAGGACATTCAATCCCCAAAATCGGGTACTGAAGAATCGAAGGACCTTACGCCTGTTCCGGATTGGGTAAAAACCTGGCAGTCCACCAAGAACTACGAAAAAACATCGGCGGCAATTTTTGTGATGGGTGAAATGGGGATTGCTTTACGACCATCCATCATAAAGCAAATGGCAAAACGCCTTTCCTTATCAGCCGCAAACAAAAACCTGGATGAAGCCTTGAATTGGTTAATGTCACCGGAAGGAAATGACTTCCCAATCTTGGTTGAACAGATAAGTGGTGTTGTTGAGCAAGGATCAAGTTCTGGTGGAAATCAGCCTGCGGTGCTGCATTTGACTCGGGATGGTCAAGTTGCATATGAGGTATTAAGTGGCAAAATTCCCAATGAGAATGAATTTGATTCCCTAATAAGACACCATTCTTCACCGGAACATACCATTCTGAATATTCAGGCTGGGGAAATCCTAGTAGAAGAAGGTTACCAAATTCGGGGACGGGTACAGTCTATCAATCTGTCCAATGGCGAAACCTATATCCCGGATATTGTTGCTGTCAATCCCAAAACAGGTGAAGTTATTTTTATTGAGGTGGAGCGGGATGTGAGTAAAGATCAAGTCTCCAGAAAACAGAAATGGATGAAATTTTACGAAGCATCGAACGGAAACCTGTATGTATTTTGCGACAACCAAAACTGCCAGAGAGCTATTCAGGGAGAAATCAATCTTGCTTTAAATGGGTTAAATTACAACTCGTTCCTAACAAATCTCCATGGATTGCGAAATGGGAAGCGTGCAGGAAAGGATGGAAGCATCTGGTTTTCTCAACGGAGAGGAAATGAAAAATAGAACGGTGTGCGCTCCGTTCTATCTGCATCGTTCCTCTAGAGTCTTAAGGGGGAACAGAGTGATTGGTCTAACATTTCTAGGTTATACGTAATAATATGAATTGCATTGATTATCGAATCATATAATAGAAAAATCTCGGACAACACTGAATGAGCCACATGGTAGAATGCAACAGTAGAATGCAAATAATTGACAGTCCAATAAAACCAAGGTACACTTCTTCCGTCACTGGACCGGGATCAGATGGTTTGGAGCAAAGTCGCCTCAATCCGCAGTTGCCCACTAGCTCATTCCCCCTGAAAGCCATAGTGGATGTCGAAGTTGTCCCGATAAAGGAATTTCGCGAACAATCCGCGTTTACGGGCTATGGCTTACTAGCTCGGCAACTGGAAGAACAAGAAAATAAGGGCCCGGTTTCGAAAGAGACCAGCCGCTTGAGTAGACCGGGCCCAGCTGAAAAGACATCAAGAAGTACACAGAGGAGAGAGCGATGAATGATTCGACACAAGCCTTAAATGCAACCTTCGGGCCCATCGCCAATTTGCTGGCGCAGTCCGGACCACAATTGATTCAGAACAGGCCTTTGCGGAAAATGGTCGTCAAGCGATTGAAGCGACAATTGTTTGAAGACCTTAAAAAGAAACGGGAAGATAGTAATAATATACCTGGAGTTGATGACGACAAAGCCGCGTTCGGGTTATCCATCATCGACACACTGGACCGGGCTTTAGAGGGCCGATACTTTTCCGACAAAGTGATCCATACGTTATTCAATATCCTTGCCAAGGATTTGTTCCTGAAACAAGGCGAAAATATGCGCGCTGCAGATCGGTTCCGCACGGATACCGGAAACAATGCGCCAACCTTTTTGGTCATCAGTCCGGGAAAAGCCTGCAATTTGCAATGCACGGGTTGTTACGCAAATGCAGGCATCATGACCGATGAAAAGTTGAGCTGGGATGTCTTTGATCGGATTATTACCGAAGCAAAAACATTATGGGGGGTTCGTTTCTTTGTCATCAGCGGTGGCGAACCTATGGCCTACCGCTCTGAAGGCAAGGACTTATTGGATATGGCTGAAAAACACAATGATTGCCTTTTCATGATGTATACCAATGGTACCCTGGTCAACGAAAAAGTAACCGAACGCCTGGCCCGGATTGGTAACCTGACACCCGCTTTTTCGCTGGAAGGATGGCGTGAACGAACAGATGCCCGCCGCGGCAAAGGTGTGTTTGATAAGGTTTTAGCTGGGATGGATCGGTTGCGGAAGGCCGGCGTGCCCTATGGCATGTCGCTTACCGCCACCTGTGATAACACTGAAGAAATCCTATCTGATGAATTTATGGACTATTTTTATAAAGAGCAAGGCGTCATTTACAGTTGGATTTTCCACTACATGCCGATAGGCAGGTCAGTTTCGCTGGATCTGATGCCGACACCGCAGCAGCGCCTCTGGATGTGGCACCAATCCTGGAAGTTGATCCGAGAAAAGAGCTACTTCCTGGCCGATTTCTGGAACCATGGCACGGTTTGCGATGGATGCCTCTCTGCCGGAAGTGATACCGGGGGTGGTTATTTCTATATCGATTGGGACGGCAAAGTCAGTCCCTGTGTATTTATGCCTTATTATCCGATCAACATCAACGACGCATACCGGGATGGTAAGACATTGAATGAAGTATGGCGGGATCCGTTCTTTGCTTCACTAAGAAATTGGCAGAAATCCTATAAGCAGAAGGATGGCAACTGGCTTATGCCGTGCCCCATCCGTGATCATCATGCGGACCTGCGCAAGATGATTGCCGAATATGAACCGGAACCGTCCGACGAGAGTGCCCGGGAAGCGCTCCTCGATCCCGATTATGCAGATGGTATGGACCGCTACGATCAAGAGTACAAATCCTTATCAGACTTAGTCTGGCAGTTACATTACCTCCGCCCATCAGATCCGGACGACATTCAAATCAGGGACCTTCCTGATATCTCATCCCTGCTTGAAAAAAAGTGAGAATTGCAGACCAGGCAAGGACAGAGTGTTACAAGGCAGAAAGGATGGTAAAAATTATGGAAGAAAGACGGCTAGCTTTTGTGCTCAGTGGAGGTGGCGCAAGGGGAGCTTTTCAAGTGGGCGCACTGAAGGCTTTATACGAGAACAATATCCATCCCGAAATTCTAGTAGGTACCTCTATTGGGGCTGTCAATGCCGCGTTTCTAGCTGTTCACGGGATCAATTCATCCAGCATTGAGCGATTAATTCAGACCTGGATGGAATCTGTAAAAATGGACCTCTTGCCAAAACACTTCGCCTGGCTCACCTTGCGGACGATCCTAAAAACACCCGATTATCGGAATTTTGGTAAATTGCAAAACTTCCTCGTGGCGCATGGCGTCAGGCCAGACTTGCGTTTTAGAGATATGCGTGAGATCCAGCTCTATCTGGTGGCCACCGACTTATACACGGGGCAACTGGTTTTGTACGGACAAAACCCTGGCCAATCGGTATTAGAAGGTGTATTGGCATCCTGCGCTCTGCCGCCTTTCTTCCCGCCTTACGAGCGCGACGGCAAATTGCTCATGGACGGTGGAACTGTCAGCAATTTGCCGGTCGAAGTAGCCGTTTCACAGGGCGCTACGGAGATCCTTGCCCTGGATGTGACAGATCCGCGTAAGGCTGCCAAAGGGGAAACCAATCTGAAAGCATATCTCAATAAATTAGTGAATGCCTCCGAGCAACGGCATATCGCATTGGAAATTGCGCTCGCAAGAGAGAAGGGAATTCCAGTCCACCATATTCCCCTGCGTGGACCAGATCCGACCTCGATTTCGGACTTCAGCGCTGTTCCAGACTCAATTCGGATAGGATATGAAATCACGAACCGTTGGGTGGAACAATGGACCACTACCTACGGAAACCGTCATCCGATTGAAATTCAGATGAATCAAGGCGTAAATCTATGACCCCGATAATTACAAACCGCACGGAAGGCCTGGGATCCAATCCTGTTTCGAAATGCGAACCCAGATCATTCATATCGCAATGGCTGTCAATGGAGACAAAATGTCACATGCTACGATTACAACAATAGATCCGGCGGTTGAACGGTCTAAAGAGTTATTGGAGCGTATTTTCCCATCACCACGTAACTTCACCATCCGCTTGTGGAACCAGGAAGAGCTACCAGGGGAATCAGACTCCGCTTTTACCCTGATTTTAAAACACCCTGGAGCGCTGCACCGGATGTTTTCTCCACCGTTAGAACTATCTTTGGGGGAAGCTTATATTTACAACGATTTTGATATCGAAGGTGACTTATATGCCGCCTTTGGACTGATCGATACCTTGAGTAGCCGGATCTTCAGCCCAACGGATGTGGCGGCCCTGATCAAAGAGGTTCAAAGCCTGCCCAAAACCGGCATAGAGCGTTCAACCACGCGGAGACCGTTTGATTTGAAAGGTGAGCTTCACTCTCCCAAACGAGATCGTGAGGCTGTTAGCTTTCATTACGATGTAGGCAACGATTTCTACGCTTTATGGTTGGACCGCCAAAAGCAGTACTCCTGCGGCTATTTTCCGACCGGCACGGAAGATCTCGATACAGCCCAGGACAAAAAGATCGAGTATATCTGTCGCAAACTGCACTTAAAACCCGGCGAGAGTTTGCTGGATATTGGCTGTGGTTGGGGTGGGCTGGCGATGGCGGCTGCCAAGCGATATGGCATCACCGTACTGGGCGTTACACTCAGCGAACGACAGGCTGAGTATGGGGCTGAACAATCTGCTCGCCTGGGGTTAGGCGGCCAGGTACGGGTCGAGATGCGTGATTATCGTGATTTAGAGCAAGAATCGGTCGACAAGATCGTCAGCGTGGGCATGTTCGAACACGTTGGTCGACATCACTTACCTGAATACTTTTCACAAACGTACCGCTTACTCAAGCCTGGCGGTCTGTTTCTCAATCACGGCATCTCGCGCCGGGGTCAACCGGCCGACCTGGCGTTGCTTAACGGATTCAACGGACATGGAAAGACTGCTTCGAATGGACCGAGTTTCTTTGAACGGAAAGTATTCGGTGCAGGTTCCTTCTCCCAGCGGTATATTTTTCCAGACGGCGAGCTGGTCCCGGTCAGCGAGGCGAATTTCATCGCCGAGACAGCAGGTTTTGAAGTACGCGATGTAGAAAACTTACGCGAGCATTATGGCCTTACTTTGCGTCATTGGGTGCGGCGGTTGGAAGACCAGCGAGAGGAGGCGGTACAACTGGTAGGCGAGTCAGTGTATCGGACATGGCGGTTGTATATGAGTTTCTGCGCGCTAGGTTTTGAGTCTGGCCAGACAAACATCAACCAGTCCCTGTTGGCAAAACCGGTCAATGGCAGGGTCAACCTGCCGATGAGCCGGACCTACCTGTACAAATGAAAGCGACCCTTGCAGCCAATTCGGAATAATCACCGGGATCGATTGGCAACTGGAATGCCCTTTTTCGTATTCTTTATCGAAAGGACTTAAAAAATGAATCCTGTCATGATTGTCACTGATAGTAGTGCTTATCTGCCTCCCGATTTGGTCGCCACTCACCCGATCCGCGTCATCCCGCTCACGTTGAACTGGGATGGGCAGACTTATCGGGATGGCGTTGAAATCCAGGCAACCGAATTCTATAACCGCCTGTCGACATCCTCTACCCTGCCGAGCACGAGCCAGATCCCACCGGGCGATTTTGAAAACATCATCAAAGAACTTTTGGTTGTAGATTACGATGTGCTACTGCTGCCAATCTCCAGCGGCATCTCCGGTTCCTACCAATCAGCCGCCTCCGTGGTAAACAATTTTCCTGCTGACCGTGTAGTTTTGCTGGACACGAAACTGGTATCCATGGCTTTGAGTTTTCAGGTGCTGGCGGCGGCACGCGCGGCAGCGGCAGGGGCGAATCTAACGGAATGTAGGCAAGTTGCACAGAAAGCATACAGTCAAATTGGCGTTTACTTCACAGTCGATACACTCAAGTATCTTGCTGCCGGCGGGAGAATCAACAGCGCAAAACGGCTGTTGGGCGCAGCCTTGAATATAAAACCTATTCTAGAGATCCGAGACGGCAAAATCGAACTTGTCGATAGCATCAGAACACGAAAAAAAGCGATCGATAGGATGCTCCAGTTGGTAGAAGATGGAATTGGAGGACGCGCCCCTGTGCGCATTTCGGTTTTCCACGCCCTGGCGAATGTAACTGCCGAAGAATTAATTGGAATCGCGCAGGCGCGATTTTCACCAATCGAATGCATTCTGTCAGAGATCAGCCCGGTGGTCGGTTCACACGTCGGGCCGGGTACGGTCGCTATCGCATACCAGGTTGGTGTATAAGGAAACAGTCAAACTTGATGATTAAAAATCTAGTGGACCGAAGAAAGCACAGTTACCGATATCGGTCATTTTATGACAGTATTCACCGGAGACGATCTTTCTCTGTATATCGATGACTAGAGACCTAATCCTTTCCGATCTCCTGGTGCAGTCGTTCTTATCAGTGACTTGAAGAGATTCAACACTTGCCCGAATGAACGCTATTTTTCCTCCCCTGGTAAGGAGTGCCTTTCATCAAGAAAGGCACTCCATTTTTTTATTAGACTTGACAGAATGCTCCAAGGTTTTATAATCGCATAACCATATGCTTATACAATATTTATGAGGAACACATGTTTGCTGTTACTGCAAAGACCGCCTTATCTGCCAAGGCAAAATTATATCGCGGATTTGGAGATCCCTCCCGCCTCTCCATTCTGGAAGTTCTGCTAAATGGCCCCAAGAAAGTCAATGAAATCGTCCAGGAAACGGCATTAAGCCAACCGAACGTCTCCGGACACCTGAGCTGTCTGCGCGATTGTGGTCTGGTCAGTACCCAGCAGCAAGGCACGTATGTGATTTATCAGTTGAGCGACCCGCGCGTCAATGAAATCCTAAACCTGACCAGCAGCCTACTGGCCGATGTCGCTCGGGGAGTGTATGAATGCACCCGTTACGATTGCAGTGATGAACTAATGGTAAATTTGCCAAAGGAGTGATTTTAATGAAAATGGTAATGTCAATGAAACCAGGCTGGTTTTGGTGATTTTAGTTGGGCATCCTATGTCAAGAATGTTTTCCCTGCTACATTACAATGCCAGATCATCTCGAATACCTTAATAACGGTAAGTACGATTTTCGCGTCGACTTTTAATGAACGACTAAAAGAAGTGATGGGTATTCAACATACACCAATATCGTGCTGGGACACGAAATCATAGATTTTATTGTTATCGGCAGTGGCTTGTGGATGTTACTTTTATAAGGATCTTAAAATATGGTCACGTACGCATCAGAAACAGGGAATCGTGAGAAATCCTGGGCAGCAAAATCCAATCGTATGGTTCATTGGCTAAGTCGTCACTGGCTACTGACGTTTAACCTGTTATTTGGATTGATTATTGGACTACCCTGGCTTGCGCCTATTTTCATGAAATTGGGCTGGGACTCGTTTGGTCGTGCGCTTTACTCCCTTTATTCCCTTGAATGCCATCAACTTCCGGAAAGATCCTACTTTCTATTTGGATCAAAGATGACGTACTCACTAAATGAAGTTCAGGCGGCGTGGCAACCGACCAACAACCCATTGATCCTGCGTCAGTTCCTGGGAAATCAAGAGATGGGCTGGAAAGTAGCCTGGTGCGAACGGACCACCTGGTGGTATGGGAGCATTTGGTTGGGTGCATTGATTTTTCGCTACATCCGTGGAAGACTGTCTGCCCCTCGCATATCGGCCCTTATCATAGCGGCCATGCCGATGGCACTGGATGGAGGCACTCACTTGATCAGCGATCTATTCGGAATAGGCAGTGGCTTCCGCGACAACAATGCCTGGCTTGCTACCTTAACCCATCACACATTCACAAGCTCCTTTTATGTAGGTGATACATTCGGTTCGTTCAACTCCTGGATGCGAATAATGTCAGGGGTGATATTGGGTATTGCCATAGTGTGGTTCGCCTTCCCGCGAGTTGAAAGTTATATGAATGACATGGCGCGCAGAATTGAATACAAATTCCAAAAGGCGGGTTTATCGCTATAATCGGCATTGCAATCAGCGAATGCAACCAACCTAGGTTTCTCGTTCGTCCGAATCCCACGAAATCATGGAGGTGTCATATGACCCAATATGGAATGCGAATCGCACTCACAGGCTCTATGGAAGAGGTGAAGGCCCGTGTTGTGGAAGCCCTCAAAGCCCAAGGCTTTGGGGTTCTCACCGAGATCGATATTCAAAAAACTTTGAAGCAAAAAATTGATGTGGACTTTAAACCTTACTTGATATTAGGAGCCTGCAATCCACGCCTGGCCTACAAAGCGCTTTCTACGGATGAATCGATTGGCTTACTTCTCCCTTGCAATGTCGTTCTTACGCAAGAAGGAGATAGGGTAGAAGTCAGTATTTTGGATCCCGAGGTCATGTTCAGCGTCGTAGAACCGGAGACGAAGAAGGCTTTGGCAGGACTCCCCCAGGAAGCGAAATCCAGGCTGCAAGCTGCTCTGGCTGCGTTGAAAAGTCAAAATTAGGGGTTGAGGTATTTTTATGCTGGTGCACTGCAACGGCACGCTCGTGATTTTAAGCAGATAATGGCGCATTTTGAATAGACCTACGGGTTGGTAGGGAGAATTAGAAAATTATTGGTAGGAGCAGATCAATGGCTAATTTGAGGACGATGGAAGTTCCCGTCAAGGGGATGGATTGCACCGAATGCACCCAGCATGTCCACCACGCCATCCAGGAACTGCCCGGTGTGAAGTCGGTCAGTGTGCTTTTGGCGGCCGAGAAGGCTACCATTCAGTTTGATCCAACCCTGGTGGATCTTCCCATGATCCGCCAGGCGGTTGCCGGAGCCGGGTACTCAGTTCCTGAAGAGGTCCCTAACCAGGCTCCTGCCTCTCCCACCCTCCAGGATTTCACCCGGCCGGTACTGACCGTGTTCGGGATCGTTTTCGGGGTTGTCTTGTTCGTGGTGGTTTTTGGCGAATGGTTGGGTTGGTTCGCAAAGATCACCGAGTTGGTTCCCTGGCCGGTTGGTCTTGCCCTGGTTCTTCTATTTGGCTACCCGGTATTCAAAAATGTCGTTCAGGCCACCTTGCGCCGGCAGATCATTTCGCATACCTAGATGACGGTTGGTGTAATCGCCGCACTGGTCGTCGGGGAATGGGCTACTGCGGTCGTGGTCGTATTTTTTATGCGGGTCGGGGATTACGCGGAGAAGTTCACCACCGCCCGCGCCCGCCAGGCGGTGCGCGATTTGACCGCGATAGCCCCGCAAACCGCCCGGCTCGAACGCGACGGGCAGGAAGTGGAAGTATCGATCAGCGAAGTGCAGCCGGGGGCCGTGGTGATTGTCCGACCCGGGGAAAAGATTCCTGTGGATGGTGTGGTATTGGATGGCCAGGCGACCGTTAATCAAGCTGCCATTACAGGTGAATCGATGCCGGTAGAGGTTAGCCAGGGAGCAAAAATCTTCGCTGCGACGATAGCCCAAATGGGTAGCCTGCGGGTGAAAACGACACTCGTTGGACCCGATACGACGTTTGGAAGGATTGTTCGTATGGTCGAAGAAGCCGAAGCGAACCGCGCTGAAGTCCAGCGGATTGGCGACAAGGTTTCCGGGTATTATTTGCCGGTCGTAGCAGTCATAGCCGTGATTACCTACTTGGTTAGTAAAAACCCTCTATCAACTGCAGCAGTGCTGCTGGTAGCTTGTTCCTGTTCCTTTGCCCTGGCTACACCGATCGCAATGCTGGCTTCGATCGGCGCTGGTGCGAAACATGGTTTACTGATAAAAGGTGGCCGTTATCTGGAACTCTTGGCTAAAGCTGATACCGTTTTAATCGACAAGACCGGCACACTGACAACCGGGAAACCGCGCTTAGTCGATGTCGTTCGTTTGAATGGGATGAGCGAAGAGAGGTTGCTGACCTTAGCCGCTTCCGCAGAACGGTATTCAGAACATCCACTCGCTGAGGCCATACGCCAGGCTGCGCGAGATCAAAATATAACCTTCCTGGAGTCACAGGATTTCGTCGCGGATCCTGGGAAAGGGGTTCAAGCCCGCATAGGTGAAACAGTAGTAGAAGTGGGTAGCTGGCGCATAATGGAGGATAATCCCCTCCCAGAGGTTACGATTGAGTTGGAAAAACAAGGCAAAACCCTCCTGTTTGTTCGCACCAATCAGGAATTGGCTGGAATTCTAACTACCTCCGATACGTTGCGCCCCGAAACGCCTGCAGCTCTCGCGGAGTTGAAGCGTTTGGGCGTTCGAAAAATCGAGTTATTGACCGGTGACAATGAGCGCACAGCCGCAGCCATTGCTGGTCAATTGGGGATTGATTATCGGGCTAACTTGCTCCCGGAAGACAAAATTCGCATCGTAAAAGAATACCAGGAGCAGAAACATATCGTCGTCATGGTGGGTTATGGGGTAAATGACGCGCCGGCTCTTGCGCAGGCCAATGTAGGGATTGCGATGGGAGCTAACGGAACGGATGTGGCGATTGAAGCGGCGCATATTGCTTTGATGCGTGAGGACTGGACCCTACTTCCCCGTGCCTTTCAGATTGCTCAACGAACAATGCGGGTGGTAAAAATGAACCTGGGATTTACGATGGTCTACAACATCATAGGTTTGACACTGGCAGCTTTTGGATTCCTACCCCCTATTCTGGCGGCTGCTGCTCAGTCGTTACCCGATTTGGGTATCCTCGGTAATTCTTCCAGGTTGTTACGTCAGGATTGATTGCGCTTGATAAAAATTGCATTGTTTCTAAAGAGAGCATATACGGGTAGTGTATATTTACGGATGAATACAAGATAGGATCGTTCTGATCAACTCCGGCTCCATAGTACCTGCAAACTTAAGCCTAAACTGGGCAGGCGGGTTACAAAACAATTATGATCAAGGTGGGGAGCTTGCATGCCAGGCTCCCTACCTTGACAGTCTTTAGTCTAGATAAATACCTTGATGAAGAAATTTTTGTATCTTTACATCCATTTGTGAAATACCAAAACAGAACAGCTCTAAAAAATTTCTAAAAATGGATCATGATTAATGCGCCAAGAGCGACGCAGGCCGAAACTTGCACCCATAGGCTGCCGGCTTACCCACCATCGTCCATGATAATCTTTCAACTGTGTTCCACCAAATACCAGGCACTTCATACCAATTCGCGCCAGCTACATCCTTTGGGATATCTGGATCTGGGGCGGTGCCTCGCGCAAGAGCTCCATCCGGATGGATACCAACTTAGGTATATACATTTATGTAGGTTCAAATCACCGGAGAAATCTCGATCCCTTGGAGCATATTCTAAATTTGGTTGAATGAATTGAGTCAAGCCGATTGAACTAATACCTATTACATCTGCTCAGCAAGGAATCCAGTGCCCGTATAGCGCAAATTCTACTTAACTATGGCTTTCAATATGTCAAATCAAAATAATAAATTTTTATAAAATGAGGAAAGGCAAAAACACCTCCTCCCAATCTTTACACAATCTTTAAGAATGCTTCAAAGAGCCTTTACTCATCATCGATACACTACGACAGTAATGAGAATCTGAAAATGAACAGGAGTAAGCATTATGAATAAAAATTTGGGCATTACATTAGCGGTAATCGGCGGCGTTGTTGTAGCTGCCTTAGTCTTTGGAACAGGACTCTTCCTCGGGCATTCCAATGTTTTCGCGAATAATTACACTTTGAATGGTATCCGAGGGCAGACGATTAATAATCCAGGCTATTCGATGATGGGCGGATACAACATGATGGGTGGTTTTAACACGGCAGGTTCATTCGAAAAAAACGACCCTACTAATATTAATCCCCTGACTGTCGACCAGGCCAAACAAGCAATAGAGGGTTACTTGAAGAACCTGAACAATTCCGATCTTGAACTCAAAGAGATCATGGTTTTCAACAATAACGCCTATGCTCGCATCGTCGAAAAAAGTACAGGCATCGGCGCCATGGAGTTGCTTGTGGACCCCACTACCTTATCGGTTTTCCCTGAATATGGGCCGAACATGATGTGGAATCAGAAATATGGACATATGGGCGGGTATGGCATGATGGGCGGTGCAGGTATGATGGGAGGATACTACAACAACTCCTCTTCCGCCTCTACTCAGATGACTGTCTCTGCCGAACAAGCGTTGCAACTCGCACAGCAGTATCTGGACCAGCAGTATCCCGGATACAAGACTGCAATCGATGCAGATCCTTTCTATGGTTATTACACCATCGATATTATGAAAGACAACCAACCAGCAGGAATGCTGAGTGTCAATGGCTATAGTGGACAGATTTTCCTGCACACCTGGCACGGCACCTTTATTGAAATGTGGGAATGATCTGATCCACACTCCTCCTTACCAGGGATCGGCAGTTCCGCCGATCCCTGTTTATATGTAAAATGGATATATGATTAAATTTACTACAAGGAAAATAAGATGCCTGCTGCCAAGTTACTCATAATCGACGATGAATCCTCCATTCATAACGTTTTAAGTGCCTATTTGAAGACGGAGGGATATGAATTCCAATCTGCCTATGATGGGCCATCAGGGTTGGCTACCGCCCGTTCCTTCAAACCGGATATCATTGTGCTGGACGTCATGCTGCCTGGTATGGACGGGATTGAGCTGCTTGCTAACCTGAGACGAGAGTCGAACGTTTATGTGATCATGCTTACAGCCCGGTCGGAGGAAACGGATAAGATCGTGGGGCTTTCCATCGGTGCAGACGATTACTTGACCAAGCCTTTCAGTCCGCGTGAACTGGTCGCCCGCATCAAGGCAGCTCTCAGGCGCCTACAGAACCCAACTGGGAATGCCGGGGAAGCTGCTGTTCTTAATTTCGCGCACCTTCGTATCGATGTTGCTGCCAGGCGGGTTTGGGTCGGTGAAAATTTGATCGATCTAACTTCGGTTGAATTTGATTTACTGTTGACTCTTGCCCAGCATCAGAGTATGGTGCTCAGCCGCGAACAACTGTTGGAGAAGATATGGGGATACGATTATTTTGGTGATGATCGGGTGGTGGACGTCCATATCGGCCATGTTCGCCAAAAACTGGGGATTATATCCATGATCGAAACAATCCGCGGGGTCGGTTACCGGTTCGAAGATAAGTAGGTGATGTCATGATGAAGTTTTTACGCACGCATCTGGTTTGGAAAGTATTCCTTTCGTATGTTCTCGTGGTATTAGTTGGTGCAATTATTCTGATAACCGCCGCCAGCTTGTCTGTCCCTGCGGCTTTTGAGCGTCACATGGCCAGCATGAACGAGATCATGAACAATGCTAACGCGATGGGCAACAACCAGCAAATGCAATCCGAGTTATTTTCTCAGTACACCACGGCAGTGTACGAAGCAGTCACATATGCTGCACTCGCGGCCTTGATTGCAGCAATCCTGGCAAGCTTTTTCATCAGCCGCCAGGTGGTCACCCCTATGCTACACATGATGAGCCTCAGCCAACGCATCGCGGAGGGAGAATACCAAGAAAGGTTGGCTCTCCCTGGAGGCCAGCAAGCCGATCAGACAGATGAATTAGGCCAGTTGGCGCTCAGGTTCAATCAGATGGCAGATAAGCTGGAAAAGACTGAGACCATGCGCAGGCAACTGATTGGGGATGTTACCCACGAACTGCGTACCCCACTGACAGCAGTCAAAGGATACCTGGAGGGATTGATGGATGGCGTTTTACCCGCCGACCCGGAAACCTACGAGCAGATCCACTCAGAAATCGACCGGCTACAGCGCCTGGTGAATGATCTACAGGAATTAAGCCGGGTGGAAGCTGGGGCAATTCAGTTGAATCTCGCCCCTGTACCACCTGAACGCTTGATCGAGAGAATTCAAAGTACTTTTGGACGTCAATTCGAAGATAAGAACATCCAGCTGGTGACTGACGTGGAAACCGGCTTACCCAACCTTTTTGTGGACAAAGACCGTATTATTCAGGTGCTCACGAACCTGGCGGGAAATGCCTTGCAATATACTCCCAATGGAGGGAAAGTGTCCATAAGTGTGCGCCGGGAAAAGTCAGAGATACTTTTCGCTGTTAAGGATACCGGAATCGGAATCTCCACCGAACAACTCACCTTCATATTCAATCGCTTCTACCGCACCGACAAGTCAAGAAACCGTGCCAGCGGCGGCAGCGGTATTGGCTTGACTATCGCCAAGGCTCTCGTCCAGGCACATCAGGGGAAAATCTGGGCTGAGAGTAATGGCGAAGGGAAAGGCAGTACTTTTTCTTTCCTGATCCCCCTTCCCAAATAAAGGGGAACTACTTTCCCGTTTTCTTTAACGAAACTTTACAAACCCTTTAATAATGCTTCATCCTCCCAGGTTAAGATAAGCCTGTAAGTAAAAAACGGACAGCTCTTGATTGGGCAACATGAAAGGATGAAACATTATGATGATGGGTTATTGGTACGGTGGTCTTGGTTGGATTGGCATGCTCATCAACCTGGTCATTTCGGTCGTATTGATCATTGGTGTGATATTCCTGGTTATCTGGATTGTGAAGCGATTAAGCAATAACAATTCGGAACGAGAATTTAACAACACCACGCTTTCTGCGGTCGATATTGCAAAAGAACGTTACGCAAAGGGTGAGATTACCCGAGAAGAGTTTCAAAAACTATTAGTTGATCTGGGAACAAGGTAGGTGAAAGATGATGGGTTTTGGAATGATGGGTGGCATGCTGGTTTTTTGGGTCATTATCATCGTTCTGGCAGTTCTGCTGGTCAAGGGGCTGTTCGGTAACAATGGCGCGCACGCAAAAAATAACAGTGCAACCGCCAAACAGATCCTTGACGAAAGATATGCCAGAGGTGAGATCACCCAGGAGCAATACCAGACCATGGTAAAAGATATTCATTAATAGCTTCAATATGGAAGCGCAAGGCCGACTCACTGAATTTACTCTCCCAATCTGGCCAAATTTATAGAATTTTTAGGAAAAGGAAACCAAATCAATGAAAAAACCTCAAGGATTGATAATCGCAATAATCGTTGCAGTCATTGTGATCACAGTCGGTGCCTTTCTGGTGAAGAAACCTGTAAGCCAATCGAACACTGCTTTCCTGGAAAAATATGGATTAAGTGGACTTTCTGTTGAGGAAATTGTACAAAAACTCGACAGTTCCACATCGGATGCCTCGGGACTCCGGGCTAGCATCACCAGCGATTATCTTATCCTCTCAGATGCATCAGACGAAGTTAGGGTGGTGCTTCCCAAGGATAAGTTCTATCTCTCCTTCGCACCTTACCTTTCGCAATCACATCCCTGTGGTACACACAGCCTGACATCCTGCCAGGGCGAGCTGGTCAACCAGCAAATTCACACAGTCATTACCGATAAAGCAGGAAAAGAGATCGTCAATTCCGACTTGACCACCATGGCGAACGGATTTGTAGGGGTGTGGCTGCCCCGCAACATTGATGGGTCTGTAAGCGTCAGCTACGATGGGAAAGTCGCTCAGGCACCCATCTCAACCTATGCTGGAAGCAATACCTGCCTGACGACCGCGCTTCAACTTAACTGATGATCTGATTTTGGGAGGGCAAAGCCAATTCACAGGATTTGCTCTCCCTCCCCGCAAAACGCTCTTGGTTGGGCAACTTGATTATCAGCGAAAACCAGTTAAAATACAGATACTCTCGCCGACGTCGTCATCCAGCCAAGATGATTGTGTCGGCGATATTTATTGCATGTGAAATAACATAAATTGAATTACTGCCTTTATTATTTGCAATCATACTAGGTGAACAATGAATGACGAACCTAAAAAAGACGATGAAAAAATAAAGAACATAGATCATTCCACGATGCATCACTCAAATTATGAACACGACCGTCCTATGCATGATATGACAGGGATCGAGCACAATCACGACAAGATGGCGGCTGACCATGAAACCCATGCTGGTCATGAAATGAACAAGAAGGAGATGGGTATGGGAGGACACGCCGACCATAATATGTCCATGGATCATAACGGACATGAGGGTCACGGCGCGCACGTGGACCACTCCGGCCACGAGCAGATGTTCAGGCGCAAGTTCTGGGTATCGCTGATACTCTCGGTGCCGGTGCTGCTTTTTAGCCAGGGTTTCCAGACCTTGTTGGGATTTTCAATGCCAGTATTTCCTGGTTCGCGTTGGATTACACCTATCTTTGCAGTAATCGTCTTTGTTTATGGCGGCTTGCCTTTTATCAAGATGGCAATCCCTGAAATTCGCAACCGCCAGCCGGGTATGATGACCTTGATCTCCCTGGCCATCATCGTAGCTTTTGTTTACAGCGTGGCCAGTCTGTTCCTGGCGAACCAGATGGATTTCTTCTGGGAGCTGGCGACATTGATCGCCATCATGCTCCTGGGGCACTGGATCGAGATGCGTTCCATTCGGCAGGCATCAGGCGCTCTAAACGCCCTGGCTAAATTGATGCCAGACTCTGCCGAGCGCATAGAAGCCAATGGCCAGATAACGAAAGTGGCTGTGTCTGAACTAAAATCCGGGGATCTACTGCTTGTTCGACCGGGATCTAGTGTTCCGGCAGATGGCAAGGTTGAGGACGGCGAGTCGGCAGTAAACGAATCAATGATTACCGGCGAGTCGAAGCCGGTTCACAAACACCCGGGTGAAAAGGTCGTAGGGGGTTCAATCAATGGGGATGGCAGCCTGCGTGTACGGGTGACCGCCACAGGCGATCAGACTGCTCTTGCCGGTATCATGCGTTTGGTGCAGCAGGCTCAGATGTCTAAGAGCCGCACACAGTTGTTGGCTGACCGAGCTGCCGGGTGGTTGTTTTACATCGCTTTGGGCACCGCTGTGATCACTGCCATCGCTTGGACGATTGGGGTTGGGTTCAATGTAAAAGTGATCGAGCGCGTGGCCACCGTGCTTGTGATCGCCTGCCCGCATGCGCTGGGTCTTGCCATCCCGCTGGTGGTGGCCATCACCACAGCAATGGGAGCTAACAATGGCATCCTGGTGCGGAACCGACTGGCGCTAGAAGCAGCCCGCGAAATCAACATGATCGTCTTTGATAAAACTGGAACACTGACAGAAGGTCGTTTTGGGGTGGTGGGAATCGAAACCATAGATGGGATTAAACCGCAGGATGCTCTGGCGTTGACCGCCGCTGTGGAAGGCGATTCTGAACACACCATCGCCCAGGGCATCCGCCGCTCTGCGCAGCAGAAGGGTCTGGACTTGCCTGTTGTGCAGGATTTTGAAGCGATCAAAGGCCGCGGTATCCACGCCAAAACGAATGGACATGATGTCTACGTTGGCGGACCACGATTGCTGGAAATGCTGAACGTCACGCTTCCTGAATTGCTGTCAACCTTTGATCAAGCTGCCAGCGCCAAAGGGCAAAGTGTGGTTCATCTTGTGCAGGATGGCAAGCTGCTGGCATCGCTTGCTTTGGCGGACGTGATCCGCCCAGAGAGCCATGAAGCCATCCAACGGCTGCATGAGATGGGCGTGCAGGTGGCTATGCTGACTGGCGACAGCCAGGCAGTGGCCAAAGCGGTGGCAGGTGAATTGGGTATCGATACCTATTTTGCCGAGGTGCTGCCGGAAAACAAAGATCAGAAGGTAATCGAACTGCAGAAGCAGGGATTGCGCGTGGCGATGGTTGGAGATGGTGTAAATGACGCTCCTGCATTGACCCGCGCAGATGTGGGCATTGCAATCGGCAGTGGAACGGACGTGGCCGTGGAGAGCGCTGGGATCATTCTGGTGAAATCCAACCCGCTGGATGTGGTCAAGGTGATCGAACTGAGCCGAGCCAGCTACCGCAAGATGCGCCAGAATCTGATCTGGGCGGCAGGGTACAATGTAATCGCTATTCCTCTGGCAGCTGGAGTGTTGGCACCGTGGGGCATATTACTCTCACCCGCTGTTGGCGCCATCTTTATGTCGCTGAGCACAGTCATCGTGGCTATCAATGCCCAATTGCTGCGCACGAAGCGATTGTAATTCGCGAAAAGGTGTCCTATTGGGAGAAAACTTCATAAATTCGCTGATGTACCGATGCCCTTGGTAATTTACGCAGGGTAATTATCAAGGGCATAAAATAAATCGCATGCCGGTATTAAGCAGTCTAAAATCTTTTAAAGGTAGGGATTAAGTGATTAGATTAATAAATAAAGTCTTCTTTTTTTTAGGTAACGACTTAATTTAGATTGATCGCGCACTCTGATACTTGAATAAAAACCCACCGACTAAAAAACCGTTTCGCTGCCTTGAATAAGCATCAGTTGTCATCATCTTAGACAATCTACTTCTCTAAACTTACATCCATAAGCTGCCGGCTTCCCCACCATCGTCCAGGATAATCTTTCAACCGTATTCCACCAGATTCCAGGCACTTCATACCACTTAGCATTTGCCACATCTTTTGGGATATCTGGATCTGGGGCGGTGCCTCGCGCAAGAGCTCCATCCGGGTGGATGCCTACTTCGGTATAAACAAATGAATAAATTGGACCCAGGGTGGCTAAAGATAACATCATACCCCACCCGCACCGGGAAGGTTCAACCGTTTTTGCGGCATCTATCCGGTCAGCAACGAATTCGAAGTAGGTCATCCCTTTTGGAGCTTCAGGAACCTGCATAGGTTGGTTTCCTTTGTAGGCAACGAATAAAATACTGGAGCAAATCGCCAGGATGACTGCAGTTTTGACAACCCATCCAATCAACTTAAGAATCACTACGATGAATTTCATTTTCTCCTTCATTTTTTTTATCTGTCTGATACTGATCTTCTAGTCGGGCTCCCTCTCGTAGGACCCGGTTATAACGAATTTCCTCCCGATACATTCGGTCAAGTGCAACCTCAATCACATCGCTTTCACTCCGTCCCATCACGCTTGCCATTGCTCTTAATTGACTCACACCTTCTGGACTTATTCGAAAAGAACGTACTGGTTTACTCGCAGAATTTGTTTTCGGCATTTCAACCTCCAGTTTTTAATATAGTAATACTAGAGTATACTTTTGTCAATAATGAAAACAGGATCCTTGCAATAAAAACTACTGAAGTCCATAATTGAATGGTAAAAAATGTCCCCCTTGCCATGTTTTTCCGTCTTACATATAGAGCTCAAAATTACTCAAAACCTGCAGGATCTCGTGAAAACGCTTTGAAAGGAAATTTATGGCAGAAAGCAGTATTGCATTGGCATCCGAAAAGATCAATCGTGAGTCAGATGAATTAAAGATAATTAAAGCTGCAAGGCAGGATCCCAAGGTATTTGGGGAGTTATATAAGCTATATGTAGAACAAGTCTTCCGATATCTATACAGCCGGATTGGGTATGTGCATGATGCAGAAGATATTACTGCTCAAACATTTCTAATCGCGTTTGAATCCTTTGACAGATTTCGACAGGATGGGCATTTCGCTTCCTGGCTGTTTACGATTGCCCGTAATAAAGCGATGGATCATTTTCGTCAACGAAAAAATACATCATCCATTGATGAAATTGAGGATATTCCTGTGGAAAATGACCCCTTATGCGGGGTAATTCAATTAGAACAAACAGCAGCCCTATCAAAATTGATTCAGGCATTGCCCGAGGAAGACCGGGAACTGCTCCGTTTGAGATTTCTTGCTGAAATGAGTTTTCCAGAAATTGCTCGTATCCTTCACCGCAATGAAGAAGCGGTGAAAAAAACAATTTACCGGTTGCTGGCACGGTTACATAGCCAGCTGGAGGTTTCTAATGAATGAAAAGTATCCAGCTCCTCAGTTTGAAGAGAGTGTTCGTAAATCTTTCGGAGTACCTGAGATACGCTCCAAATTTGTTGACGAGGTTTATAGTGATTTGATGCAACGTGCGGTTGCAAAATCTCGACGACATCATCCTTTCTATGGATTGCGACCTGCATCGACCGTTGCTCTTGCGATTCTTTCCCTCATGATCATCGGCACCCTGGTAATTGGTCCACAGCGCGTCTACGCTGCTGTACTTCAGCTCTTTGGTTATATACCGGGTGTCGGAATTGTGAACCAAAGCAGCCCTGTCCGCATGTTAGCTGAACCAGTGAGTATCACTCGAAATGGGGTCACCGTTTCTGTCAACCAGGCAGTTCTCACTGGGACTGAGACGCGCCTAGACTTTGGCGTCTCTGGCGTTCCACTTTCTGCTTACCCAATAGAGGAAGCCATATCAGGATGCATCGAGCGAGAATATCTACGCATGCCAGATGGCACAAGAATGGATGTGAATGCCCCCATCCCAGCCAAAGTGAATGAAGCTACCTTCGTTCTTCCATGTATCTTCAACACGCTTCCAGGCACGGTTCCGATCGATTGGGAACTGCCTATCCATTTTGTCGCTGCTCCGCCTGACCTCACCATTCTGCCGGTCATCGATGTGACCCCTGTAGTTTCGTCAGCAGACAACAAACCTGGTCTGGATAGCGAAACACTCACAGCAACCACGAATGGATCAACTCAAGCTATCGTTTCTATGGATAAAATCATCGTAACTGAGGATGGTTATATTCTGCTGGGCTCTGTACGCACTAACATTCCTGCAGGAAGCTGGTTGCAAATCACTGGCCCTGCAACGATCAAAGACGCGAACGGCAAAAATGTTAGTTACACGTTCCCCAATGACGTTCAGCCATTAGATGACGCGAGTCTTGGCCAGGGTGGGTACTCCTGGGTGATGCAAATCAAGGGAGCCGGAGTGAAGTTCCCCCTAACCATCCGCTTTTCCGGGGTAATCATTTCACAGGTAGACCCGCAAGCTTCAGCTAAAACCACTATCGATGTCGGAACAAACCCGCAGCCAGAACAAATCTGGGAGGTCAATCAGGATGTTCAATTGGCTGGAAATACGATTCGATTGGTATCGGTCACAGCCCAATCAGATGGATATTCCTTCCGCATCGATCCAGGGAAGAATATGAGTGAGGTTAGTGTTCAAATCGAAGGATATCAAGCTAATGGAAGTGGAGGCGGTGGCGGCACAACAAACGGAAAGGTGTTTACTACAAGCCACATCTATAGTAATTTACCTAAAGGTGAATTGACTATTCTATTCTCCAATCCACGTTCAGCCAGCCCCACCAAAACCTGGCAAGTGGAATGGCAGCCGGAGACCATTCGTCAATTTCCTTTGATCGCTGAGCCTTCTACAACCTGCTTGAACGCGGACACAATTCAAAATATCAATCCACTACCGTCGGGATTTAATGGCAAAGTTGTGTTAACCCAACTAAACCCGCAACTTCAAATCGTGCTTGCAGGGATGGATGGCAGCCTGCAACAGGTACTTGCAGCAGGCAGCGGACGGGCTGCTCTCACGCAGGACAGTACTCGCTTGGCATATACCACCGAAGATGGAATCAAAATCCAGGACCTAGCGAGTGGAGAGTTCACTGTGATAGCTGGCGTTTTTGGGCGAGATCTTCACTGGTCACAGGATGGAAGCCAGATCGCTTATGTGAACTCGGGTGATCTATATGGCATGTTCTTGATCAATAGTGATGGCAAGAATCCCAAACAGCTTTCCAACCTGGGTTATGAATCGATTGCGGGTTGGTCGCCAGATGGATCCCATCTTTATTATGCAATTCCTGGTTCGAGCGGAGATGGCTTCCTGCTGCGGTCGGTTGATGTAAGTACTGGAAATTCTCAAGATCTATTCGTGATAGAAAACTCATCCCGAAAAGCACCAATGCCGGCTGTGTCTCCGGATGGAAAGTGGATTGTTTATAGGGCCAGCGATAATAGTAGTCTATATATCAAAGGATTGGATGGGAGCCCAGCACGTCTGTTATTAGACAACCCTGCCACAGCGATTAACGGCATCGCTTGGGATAAAGAAAGTCACTTGCTTGGTGTGAGCTTGATCACCCCTGAATATCCGGATGGGGAGATCATCTTAATCACACCTGATAGCTGTGAAACCTATCGTCTTCCTGGTTTGAGCGGCGAATTGGATGGAGTATTCATCCCATAAACCGCCCGATAGGCAAATGATCAAAAAAGTGAAAAGAAGGAGGGTCGCTATAGCTGCCCTCCTTCCACCATCCAATGAGGAAAATTATGATTTTTCGGTTAAATAGGTTTATCTTGTGGTTGATCGTCGTACTCATCCTTTCAGGTTGTACTCCAGTGTTATCAGTTGACACACAACCAGACGCAACGGCGATACAGGTCACTGCATCACTTTTTCCAACGGCTACAAACCTACCGGTAACATTGACACCACTTCCGTCACCAACTACTACATCCACACCGCTAGTTACTCCAATGCCATCCGTTCAAGGCACCACCTTTATCTTTATCGGCGAAACCGTCCCGGACGGAACAAATTTTCAACCCGGGCAAATCTTCCAAAAAACATGGACATTGAAGAATGGTGGCAACAGCACATGGGATAAGGATTTCAGCTTGGTAAGGACTTCCTCCTCTCCGGCCAACGAAACTCTTGGCAGCCTGGAGCAAATTCCACTCCCCGAGGAAGCAAAACCGGGAGAGACCATCCAAATTGGGGTCGATCTGGTTGTTCCAAAACAAAACGGTCAGTACACTGTTTTCTACCAGCTTCAGGATGGAACAGGCTTGCCAGTGCCCAATAGCCAGATCTGGGTAACTATCACCGTTGGAAACATTCCTTTACCGGGTTCGGGAGGGGTTACCGCACAACTATTAACCGCCTCAATGGAAAATGCGGAATTCACAGTGGATTTCTGTATGCAGCTTCCAGACGGACGTCAATGGTATCCCTGGAACGTGATCCTGTCCGCCAATCAACAACAATACTCTCCAAGTGGCAGCCGCATTGATCCTGTTGGAGCGACGACAGCCAATAAATGCTTCAGTTTTAGTTTCCCGGTTTCGATTTCTTCGGGGACGACTTATCAGTTAGCACTCGGAAAAGTGGAATTACCCCCGGAAGTACATCAGGCTGAAAATTGTGCTTATGCTCAAACAACATTGCGGGCAACTTACCCGGGATTAGATTTCAAATGTGCCGGTCCTGGTTCTTGGTATACCAATCTGGTTTTGCCATCCAGTATGACTAAAGAACAGGCCGACCAATTGATTCTGGATGCGATGTCCAGTTCAATTTATGGTCCATGGATATTAAACGGGATTGCTCCCTAACCCCACCATTTTTTATTGCGGATAAATCAGAAAATGTGAAAAGGGTTCGGTCAAATTCCGAATTCTTTTCATTTGACCACCTAGGATAAAGGGTTTCCTCTTGTTATGATTGGAGTTACAACCAAATATCTGTTCGGTCGCTGATAATCATCAGCTGTTCCATATAATCCTTGGAGCGACCATCACGTCTTTCCTGTTTGCACCTTTCTTCAAGTGCTTTCAGGGATTGAAGACTTGGTTGGTCGCTTTTGCTTTAACCAACTTTAGAACCCGTTAACCGGAAAAGGAGAAAAAATTGAAAGAAATTCCAGTCTCAAAACGCAATCTGATCATTGCCGTCATCCTGGCAGTTGTCATTGCTATAGGTATACTGGTGATCGAAAACTGGCCATTTCGTACAGAGCAAAGTTCAGTAGCATCAACCAATGAAGATAGTCTGGTTTCTACCGCAGCGGTCAATGCCATCGAGAAAGTCTTCCAGGTGAACTATCAGGAAGGAATAGAAGCCTGGCTTGAGCGTATCTGCGAGGTAAGCACTCCCGCTGGATGCGAGCTGTTTTCGGCCGGCGCAGACCGTATGTGGGAAAAATACGTGGATGCCAAATCTGTGGTCACAGCTGCCTCTCAGGCAGTAGAAAAAGTAGCAGACAATGGTTCCGAGCAAGTCTGGCAGATGACCATCACGCTATCTTCTCCCTTACCGGGTAGCAATAAAACCCAGGATACAGCATATGTTGTTCTCGCGAAAACAGAAAGTGGTTGGAAGTTTGATCGTTTCCTGATGG
>WBZR01001705.1_pt1 | contig 25994 bp, 34 predicted proteins | sample 5204231 | NCBI WGS metagenome assembly WBZR01 (sample SAMN12412403, study PRJNA552823) | activated sludge metagenome | isolation source: activated sludge from anammox sidestream of wastewater treatment plant... | place: USA: Virginia | collected 2017-08
ATCATCGACGGCGCAGCGCTCGATGATGCGTTCGCCCGTGCGGCGCGCAACATCCCCCACATCGACGTGCTGCCGATCGCCGGCATCAACGTCTACGACATCCTGCGCCGCGAGAAGCTCGTGCTGACCAAGGCCGCGGTCGAGGCGCTCGATGTGCGCTTCGCCGACGTGAAGGCCAAAGCCGCGGAGGCGAAGTGATGAACAAGCTCAAAGCCTACGACGTCATTCTGTCCCCGGTGATCACCGAGAAGGCGACGCAGGTTTCCGAGGCGAACCAGGTGATCTTCAAGGTCGCCCCGGGTGCCAACAAGACCGACATCAAGGCCGCGGTGGAGAGCCTCTTCAACGTGAAGGTCAAGGCTGTGAACACGCTCGTGCGCAAGGGAAAGCGTCGGACGTTCCGCGGCATCCAGTCGAAGCTCAGCGACGTGAAGAAGGCCATCGTGACGCTCGAGGAAGGCCACTCGATCGACATCACGACCGGCCTTTAAGGAACCAAAGCCATGGCATTGAAGACATACCGTCCGACATCCCCGGGTCTCCGGCAACTGGTGCAGGTCGACCGCAGCCACCTGTGGAAGGGCGCGCCTGTCAAGATGCTGACCGAAGGGAAGCGCAAGACCGGCGGCCGCAACAACGACGGGCGCATCACGACGCGCCATATCGGCGGCGGCCACAAGCAGGCGTATCGCAAGATCGACTTCCGTCGCCGCAAGCACGACGTCGCCGCGACGGTGGAGCGGCTCGAGTACGATCCGAACCGCACCGCTTTCATCGCGCTGATCAAGTATGAGGACGGCCATCTCGCCTACATCCTCGCCCCGCAGCGCCTCGCCGTTGGCGATTCGGTCGTCTCCGGCGAGAAGGTCGACGTGAAGCCCGGCAACGCCATGCCGCTGTCGTCCATGCCGATCGGCACCATTGTGCACAACGTCGAGCTGAAGCCGGGCGCCGGCGGCCAGATCGCGCGTTCGGCGGGCGCTTTCGTGCAGCTCGTCGGCCGTGACTCGGGCTGGGCCGTCCTGAAGCTCAACTCGGGCGAGACGCGCAAGGTGCGGGCCGAATGCATGGCCTCCGTCGGCGCCGTATCGAACCCCGATCACACCAACGAGGTGACCGGCAAGGCCGGCCGCACGCGTTGGAAGGGTACCCGCCCGACGGTTCGCTCGATCACCATGAACCCGATCGACCATCCGAACGGCGGCCGCACCAACGGCGGCAAGCACTGGGCGACGCCGTGGGGCAAGCCGACCAAGGGTTTCAAGACCCGTAAGAACAAGCAGACCGATAAGTTCATCGTCAGGAGCCGCTCGAAGAGCAAGTAAGCCGCAAGGCTGAAGCCGGGCAGACGATCGAGGAGATGAGAGAGTGACACGCGCAGTTTGGAAAGGCCCGTTCGTTGACGGCTACCTTCTCAAGAAGGCGGAGAAGGTGCGGTCGTCCGGGCGCAATGAGGTCATCAAGACCTGGAGCCGTCGCTCGACGATCCTGCCCCAGTTCGTGGGCCTGACGTTTGGCGTCTACAACGGCCAGAAGCACGTTCCGGTGAACGTCACCGAGGACATGATCGGGCACAAGCTTGGCGAGTTCTCGCCGACGCGCGTGTTCCACGGTCATGGCGGCGACAAGAAAGCAGCGGTGGGTAAGAGATAATGGGCAAGCCGAGCCGGGAACGGAGCCTCTCCGACAAGGAGGCCCGCGCGATCGCGAAGAACCTTCGCGTCTCGCCGCAGAAGTTGAACCTCGTCGCGGGCCTGATCCGCGGCAAGAAGGTCGACCGTGCGCTCGCCGATCTCGAGTTCTCGAGAAAGCGCATCGCTCAGGACGTCAGGAAGTGCGTGATGAGCGCCGTCGCCAACGCCGAGAACAACCATCAGCTCGACGTCGATAGCCTGATCGTCTCGGAGGCTTACGTCGGCAAGAACCTGGTAATGAAGCGCTTCGCGGCGCGCGGCCGCGGCCGCGGCTTCCGCGTGCTGAAGCCGTTCTCGCAGATTACGGTCGTCGTGCGTGAGACCGACGCTGAGGCCGAGGCGCCGAAGGCGAAGGGTAAGAAGGCAGGCGCGGCGAAGAAGGCCGCAGCCGGGCAGGCTGGCGCCAAGGCTGCTGCGGCTGAGAAGGAGGCCGAGTAATGGGTCACAAAGTCAATCCCGTCGGCCTGCGCGTCGGCATCAACCGCACCTGGGACAGCCGCTGGTTCGCTCGCCGCGGCGAGTACGGCAAGCTGCTGCACGAGGATCGTGCGATCCGCGCCCACATCATGAAGATGCAGCGCACGGCCGGCATTTCGAAGGTCGTCATCGAGCGTCCGCACAAGAAGTGCCGCGTGACGGTGCACACGGCCCGCCCCGGCGTGCTGATCGGCAAGAAGGGCGCCGATATCGAGAAGCTGCGCAGCGAGCTTTCGCGCTTCACGGATTCGGAAGTGCACCTGAACCTGCTCGAGGTCAGGAAGCCCGATATCGATGCCACGCTGGTCGCCGAGAACATCGCCCAGCAGCTTGAGCGTCGCGTCGCCTTCCGCCGCGCCATGAAGCGCGCCGTGCAGACCGCGCTGCGTGCCGGCGCCGTCGGCATCCGCATCAATGTCGCCGGCCGTCTCGGCGGCGCCGAGATCGCCCGCACCGAGTGGTATCGCGAGGGCCGCGTGCCGCTGCACACCCTGCGCGCCGACATCGACTTCGGCTACGGCGTCGCCCAGACCGCGTATGGCGTCATCGGCATCAAGGTCTGGATCTTCAAGGGCGAGCTCATGGAGCACGATCCGATGGCTTCCGAGCGTCGCGCCACCGAAGGAGCCGGCGACGGCTCGGGTGCGCGTCGTCGCGATGATGCCGGCGGCGAGCGCCGCGAGCGCCGTGGACCCAGGGGCGACCGTGGCGGACCGCGCGGCGGTGCCGCTGAGGCTGGCAAGGAAGGGGAGACGGCCTGATCAGGGCTGATGGAGCACGACCATGCTGCAACCCAAGAAGACGAAGTTCCGCAAGCAGTTCAAGGGCCGTATCCACGGCGCGGCGAAGGGCGGAACGTCACTGAACTTCGGTTCGCACGGGCTCAAGGCCGTCGAGCCCGAGCGCGTCACCGCGCGTCAGATCGAGGCCGCGCGCCGGGCCATCACGCGCCACATGAAGCGCGCCGGCCGCGTCTGGATCCGCATCTTCCCGGACGTGCCCGTGACCAAGAAGCCGGCCGAGGTCCGCATGGGCTCGGGCAAGGGCGGTATCGAGCTGTGGGTCTCGCGCGTGAAGCCGGGCCGCATCATGTTCGAGCTGGACGGCGTTCCCGATCAGATCGCGCGCGAGGCGCTCACGCTGGGTGCCGCCAAGCTCGGGATCAAGACGCGTATTGTGACGCGCGTCGGCTGAGGCCGAGAGCGCGCGAAGGATAAGGAAGACGACGATGAAAGCGGGTGATTTGCGGGCCATGTCGCTCGATCAGCTCGACGATCAGTTGGCGAAGCTCAAGAAGGAGCAGTTCAACCTGCGCTTCCAGAAGGCTTCGGGCCAGCTCGAGAACACCTCGCGCGTGCGCCAGGTTCGCCGCGACATCGCGCGCGTCCTGACGCTCGCGACGCAGAAGCGGGGCGGTGCCTCGTCGAAATCGAAATCTGGCGCGTAAGGAGAGAGAACGATGCCGAAGCGCGTCCTGCAGGGTGTGGTTGTGTCGTCGAAGAACAACAAGACCATCGTCGTCGAGGTGGAGCGCCGTTACACGCATCCGCTTCTGAAGAAGACGGTCCGCCGCACGAAGAAGTATCACGCCCACGACGAGGCCAACGTCTACAAGGAAGGCGATCGCGTGGAGATCCAGGAGGCGGCCCCGATCTCGAAGCTGAAACGCTGGGTCGCACTCGAGAAGGCTTGAATTGGGTGGTGCTAGGCCGCGAGGGCGGAACCGGCACCGGGACGAAACACGATTGGAAGCCGCAGTCTGAGCGGCAGGAAGAGAGACGATGCGATGATCCAGATGGAGACCAATCTCGACGTCGCTGACAATTCGGGTGCGCGCCGCGTCCAGTGCATCAAGGTGCTGGGCGGCTCCAAGCGCAAGTACGCCACCATCGGCGACACCATCGTTGTGTCCGTCAAGGAGGCGATCCCGAAGGGCCGCGTCAAGAAGGGCCAGGTCATGAAGGCCGTCATCGTGCGCGTCGCCAAGGGCGTGCGCCGCCCCGACGGCTCGCTGATCCGCTTCGACCGCAACGCGGCCGTTCTGATCAACAACCAGGGTGAGCCGGTCGGCACCCGCATCTTCGGGCCCGTGACCCGCGAGCTGCGCGCCAAGAACCACATGAAGATCGTCTCGCTCGCGCCGGAGGTGCTGTAATGGCGTCGCTCAAGATCAAGAAGGGTGACAGCGTCATCGTTCTCACCGGCCGCGATAAAGGCAAGCGCGGCGAGGTGATCGAGGTGCGTCCCAAGGAGAACCGCGCGCTCGTCCGCGGCGTCAACGTCGTGCGCCGCCACCAGCGCCAGACCGCGTCGCAGGAAGGCGGCATCATCTCGAAAGAGGCCGCGATCCAGGTTTCGAACCTCGCTCTTGAGGACCCGAAGGACGGCAAGCCGACCCGCGTAGGCTTCCGCATTCTGGAGGACGGCAAGAAGGTCCGCTTCGCCAAGCGCTCGGGCGAGATCATTCCGGAGAAGAACTAAGCCATGGCCGAGAAACAGAAACCGCAGAAGGCGAAGGCCGGCGGCCCGCCCGCCGGCAAGCCGGGCAAGGAAGCCAAGGCCAAGGCGCCGAAGGCCGAAGCCGCTCCGCGCGAGTGGAAGCCGCGCCCTGCCGACTACAAGCCGCGGCTCAAGACGCACTACGAGAAGGTGGTGCGGGATGCGCTGAAGGAGAAGTTCGCCTACGCGAACCCGATGCAGATCCCCAAGATCGAGAAGATCGTGCTCAACATGGGCGTGGGCGAAGCGACGGCCGACCGCAAGAAGGTCGACAACGCTGCCGCCGATCTCGCGCTGATCGCCGGCCAGAAGCCGCTGATGACCCGGTCGACCAAGTCCATCGCCACCTTCAAGGTGCGCGAAGGCATGACGCTCGGCTGCAAGGTGACGCTGCGCGGCGACCGCATGTACGAGTTCCTGGACCGCTTCGTCACGATTGCGCTGCCGCGCGTGAAGGACTTCCGCGGCCTGAACCCGAAGAGCTTCGACGGCCGCGGCAACTACGCCTGCGGTCTCAAGGAGCACATCGTGTTCCCCGAGATCGACTACGACAAGGTCGATCAGATCTGGGGCATGGACGTGATTGTCGTCACGTCTGCCAACACCGACGACGAGGCGCGCGAGCTGCTTCGCGGCTTCAATTTCCCTTTCCGCAGCTAGAGGACCTCGGGCGCACCCCGAAAGGCCTTTGGAGGATATGAATGGCTAAGACGAGCTCTATCGAGAAGAACAACCGGCGCCGCAAGCTGGTGGCCCAGCACGCTGCCAAGAGGAAGCGCCTCAAGGCGATCGCCGACGACCTCAAGCGTCCCGCCGAGGAGCGTTTCGCCGCGCGCCTGAAGCTCGCCGAGATGCCGCGCAACGGCTCGGCGGTGCGCATCCGCAACCGCTGCGAGATCACCGGCCGCGCCCGCGGCAACTACCGCAAGCTCAAGATGTGCCGCAATCAGCTCCGCGAGCTGGCCTCCCAGGGCCTCATCCCGGGCATGGTCAAGTCGAGCTGGTAAGGAGGCGTGGAAGCACATGGCAGTGAATGATCCTATCGGCGATATGCTGACACGCATCCGCAACGCGCAGATGCGCCGCCGGCCCAAGACGGTGACGCCCGCCTCCAATATGCGCGCCCGCGTGCTGGACGTGCTCGTCGAGGAAGGCTACATCCGCGGCTACACCCGGATCGAGCAGAAGGGCAGCCAGCCCGAGTTCGAGATCGAGCTCAAGTATTTCAACGGTCAGCCGGCGATCAAGGAGATCAGCCGCGTCTCGACCCCCGGCCGGCGCGTCTATTCGCCCGTCCGCGATCTGAAGAGCGTCGCCAACGGCCTCGGCGTTGCCATCCTCTCCACGCCCAAGGGCGTGATGTCGGATTCGCGCGCCAAGGAGGAGAACGTCGGCGGCGAGGTCATCTGCAACGTATTCTAGCGAAGGATGCCGGCCGAGGCCGGGATCTCGAGGACAACACTCATGTCACGCATCGGAAAGAAGCCGGTCCCCGTTCCCGCCGCCGTCACGGCGACGGTCGACGGCCAGACCGTGAAAATGAAGGGCGCCAAGGGTGAGCTCTCCTTCACGCTGCCCGAGGAGCTCAAGATCGAGAAGACGGCCGACGGCATCGAGGTCTCGATGCTCGAGGACACCAAGAAGGCGCGCTCCATGTGGGGCATGTCGCGCACCATGGTGCAGAACCTGATCACCGGCGTGACCGACGGCTACACCCACACGCTCGAGATCCACGGCGTCGGCTTCAAGGCGGCGATGAAGGGCAAGGACAAGCTGACCCTTTCGGTCGGCTACAGCCACGACGTCGAGCACACGATCCCGGCGGGCGTCGAGGTCAAGGTGGGAGGCGCCAAGCAGGAGCTGGTGACGGTCTCCGGCATCGACAAGCAGCTTGTCGGCCAGGTCGCCGCCGACATCCGCGCCTCGCGCAAGCCGGAGCCCTATCAGGGCAAGGGCGTGCGCTTCAAGGGCGAATACGTCTACCGCAAGGAAGGCAAGAAGAAGTAGGACCGAGGTCATGGCCAACACCGCATCAAACCAGTTCGAAAGGCGCCGTGCACGCGTGCGCCGGACGCTGAAGGCCAATGCCGGAGGCCGTCCGCGTCTCTCCGTGCATCGGTCCTCGAAGCACATCTACGCCCAGGTCATCGACGACGCCGACGGCAAGACGCTCGCGTCCGCCTCGAGCCTCGAGAAGGATCTGCGCACTTCCCTCAAGACGGGTGCCGACAAGGCCGCCGCTGCCGCCATCGGCAAGCTGGTTGCCGAGCGGGCGCTCAAGGCCGGCATCAAGGCGGTCGTCTTCGACCGTGGCGGCTATCTCTACCATGGACGCGTGAAGGCGCTCGCCGATGCTGCCCGCGAGGGCGGCCTCAGCTTCTGATGAAAGGAATTTGACAGTGGCACGTGGACCTGAAAGAGGACGCGGACGCGAGCGGGAGCGGGAAGAGCGCGACAGCGAGTTCTCCGACAAGCTCGTCCATATCAATCGCGTCGCCAAGGTGGTGAAGGGCGGCAAGCGCTTCGGCTTCGCAGCCCTCGTCGTCGTCGGCGACCTGAAGGGGCGCGTCGGCTTCGGCCACGGCAAGGCCCGCGAGGTGCCGGAGGCGATCCGCAAGGCGACCGAGAGCGCGCGCCGCAACCTGCTGCGCGTGCCGCTGCGCGACGCCCGCACGCTGCATCACGACAGCGAGGGCCGTCACGGCTCGGGCCGTGTCGTGCTGCGCTCGGCGCCGGCCGGTACGGGCATCATCGCCGGCGGCGCCATGCGCGCCGTGTTCGAGATGCTGGGCGTTCACGACGTCGTCGCCAAGTCGCTCGGCTCGACGAACCCCTATAACGTCGTGCGCGCCACGTTCGACGCACTGAAGGAGCAGGAGAACCCCCGCTCCGTCGCCGCACGCCGCAGCAAGAAGGTGTCAGAGATCGTCGCCCGCAGGCGCGATGGCTCCGCCGCCGAGGTCGCGGCCGAAGCCTAACGCCAGGCGCGCCCGTTTTTCGAGAAGGTATGAGAGCAATGGCTGCCAAGAAGACGATCACGGTCGAGCAGTTTGCGAGCGCCAACCGCCGGCCCGAAATCCAGACCAAGACCCTGATCGGTCTCGGTCTCAACAAGCTGCACCGTCGCCGCGTTCTCGAGGACACGCCGGCCGTGCGCGGCATGATCGACAAGATTCCCCATCTCGTTCGCGTGGTCGACGAGAAGGCTTGAGACGGCAGCTTACGCGCCGTCTCCGCAAGGTGACGAACAAGGAGCTCGAGGCCCATGCGGCTCAACGACATTAAGGACAACCCCGGCGCCAGCAAGACTCGCGTGCGCATCGGACGCGGCATCGGCTCCGGCGTCGGCAAGACGGGCGGTCGCGGCGGCAAGGGCCAGACGGCGCGCGCCGGCGTTGCCATCGGTGGCTTCGAGGGCGGCCAGATGCCGCTCCATCGCCGCCTGCCGAAGCGCGGCTTCACCAAGTGGAACCGCAAGGACTGGAACGAGATCAACGTCGGCGCGCTGCAGAAGGCCGTCGACGAGGGCAAGCTCAAGGCCGGCCAGGCGGTCGATGTCACGGCGCTCGTTGACGCCGGCATCCTGCGTCGTCCGAAGGACGGCCTGCGTCTCCTCGGCGCGGGCGAGATCAACGCCAGCCTGGCGCTGACCGTGAACCACGCAACCGCCTCCGCCAAGGCCGCCGTCGAGAAAGCCGGCGGCTCGGTGAGCGTCATCGAGAAGAAGGTTCTCGAGGCCGACGAGGCCAAGCGCAAGAAGTCGGCCGCCAAGAAGGGCGCATCCTCGAAGAAGGCGGGCGGGGCAGAGGAGTAGGGGAGAGACGCGCCCCCGCCGGGCGCGCACGCTCCGGGTGAGTGCCTTCGCTTCGGCGGCACCGGTGGTCCACGGAGAGGGCTCGACGTGGCCGCCGCCGGACACCAGGTAAGAAGGCTCAACGGAGCCGGGAGAGAACGCAATGGTATCCGCTGCCGAGCAGCTCGCCTCGAATCTCAACCTTGGCGCCTTCGCCAAGGCGCAGGATTTGAAGAACCGCCTCTGGTTCACGCTGGGCGCGCTCGTCATCTACCGCCTCGGCACCTTCATTCCGATCCCCGGCGTTGACGCCGCGGCCTTCGCCCAGGCCTTCCAGTCGCAGTCCTCGGGCATTCTCGGCATGTTCAACGTGTTCGCCGGCGGCGCCGTCGAGCGTATGGCGATCTTCGCCCTGAACATCATGCCGTACATCTCGGCCTCGATCATCATTCAGCTGATGAGCTCGATGTCGCCCAAGCTCGAGGCGCTGAAGAAGGAAGGCGAATCGGGCCGCAAGCAGATCAACCAGTACACGCGCTACCTGACGCTCGTGCTCGCCGCCTTCCAGGCCTACGGCATCGCGATCGGCCTCGAGGGCTCACGCTCGGACGCGGGCTCCGTCGTCGCCGACCCCGGCTGGTTCTTCCGCGCAACGACGGTGATCACGCTCGTCGGCGGCACGATGTTCCTGATGTGGCTCGGCGAGCAGATCACGCAGCGCGGCGTCGGCAACGGCATCTCGCTGATCATCTTCGCCGGTATCGTCGCCAACCTGCCGTCGGCGCTCGTCGGTCTGTTCGAGATGGCCCGCACGGGCGCCCTCTCGACCTTCCTGCTGCTGGCGCTGCTGGCGCTGATGCTGGGCGTTGTCGCCGCCATCGTCTTCATCGAGCGCGCGCAGCGGCGTCTCCTGATCCAGTATCCGAAGCGACAGGTCGGCAACCGCATGTTCCAGGGCGATGCGTCGCATCTGCCGCTGAAGCTCAACTCGGCGGGCGTCATTCCGCCGATCTTCGCCTCCTCGCTGCTGCTGCTGCCGATCACCGCCGCGCAGTTCTCCTCCGCCCAGGGCGGCGGGCCGGAGTGGTTGCAGACGCTGGTGGCCGCGCTCGGCAACGGCCAGCCGTTGCACCTGGCGATTTACGTCGCAATGATCATCTTTTTTGCCTTCTTCTACACCGCCGTGGTCTTCAATCCGAAGGATACGGCCGACAACCTGAGGAAGCACGGCGGGTTCCTGCCGGGCATCCGCCCGGGTGAGAAGACGGCCGAGTACATCGATTACGTTCTGACGCGCATCACGGTCGTTGGCGCCATCTACCTGGCCGCCGTCTGCGTCATGCCCGAGATCCTGACCTCTTATGCCGGCGTACCGTTCTACTTCGGCGGCACATCGCTCCTGATTGCGGTCAGCGTGACCATGGACACCGTGGCGCAGATCCAAAGCCACCTCCTCGCGCACCAGTACGAGGGGCTGATCAAGAAGGCGAAGCTCAGGGGCGCAAACACGAGGGGCGGGCGGCGATGAAACTCATTCTTCTGGGGCCTCCCGGGGCCGGTAAGGGAACCCAAGCCGATGCGCTCGCCAAGCGGCGCGGCCTTGTCCAGCTCTCGACCGGCGACATGCTGCGCGCGGCCGTCAAGGCCGGAACCGAGATCGGCCGCAAGGCCGAGGCCATCATGAAGAGCGGCGGTCTGGTTCCGGACGAGGTGGTGATCGGCATCATCTCCGACCGTATCGCCGAGCCGGATTGCGCCAACGGGTTCATCCTCGACGGCTTTCCCCGCACTCTGAAGCAGGCGGCGGCGCTCGACCGGCTCCTCGACTCCAAGGGCGCCCTCCTCGACGCGGTGATCGAGCTCAAGGTGGACGACGAGGCGCTGCTCGCGCGCATCGAGACCCGGGCCCGCGAGACCATCGCGGCCGGCGGCACGCCCCGCGCCGACGACAACGCGGACGCGCTGAAGATCCGCCTCATGGCCTATTACAAGGAAACGTCTCCCCTGATCGGCTACTACTTCGCCCAGGGCAAGCTGAGCACCATCGACGGCATGGCCCCGATCGCCGAGGTCGGCCGCCAGATCGATGCGTTGCTTCCGGCATGAAGGGGCTCGGAAAAGATGTCGCGACACCGAGGCGCAGGTTGACGAAGAGTTATGGTCAAGCTAAAACACCGCGCTTTCGAGCACGATGGAACGGAAAGCCTGCTCCGTGCGGCGACCTTCGCCCAGGAACAGGTTGATCCGTGTTTTTTCGTTGAAAAATAGAGAGTTGTGGCCGCCTCGCGGTCGATGAAAAAGCCTCCAGGAGACGGAAGTGGCTCGCATAGCTGGTGTAAATATCCCGACGCAGAAGCGTGTTCTGATCGCGCTGCAGTACATCCATGGCATCGGGCCGAAGTTTGCCGAGGAGATCTGCAAGCGGGTCGGCATTCCGGCTGAGCGCCGCGTCAACCAGCTGACGGACGCCGAGGTGCTTCAGATCCGCGAGGCGATCGACCGCGACTACGTCGTCGAGGGCGACCTCCGGCGCGAAGTTGCCATGAATATCAAGCGCTTGATGGATCTCGGCTGCTACCGCGGCCTGCGTCACCGCAAGGGCCTTCCGGTCCGCGGCCAGCGCACCCACACCAACGCGCGCACCCGCAAGGGGCCTGCGAAGCCGATCGCCGGCAAGAAGAAGGCCTAAGCGCGCGAAAGATCATGCTGCGGCCGTCCTGGGGGCGGCCATTGGGAACTCGCCCGACCGGGCAACAGGAGCTGCGACCACATGGCGAAAGAAGCACAGGGGCGGACCAAGGTCCGCCGCCGCGAGAAGAAGAACATCACCTCCGGCGTTGCGCACGTCAACGCCTCGTTCAACAATACGATGATCACCATCACCGATGCCCAGGGCAACACGCTGGCCTGGTCGTCGTCGGGCACCATGGGCTTCAAGGGCTCTCGCAAGTCGACCCCCTTCGCCGCCCAGATGGCGGCCGAAGACGCGGGAAAGAAGGCCATGGAGCATGGCATGAAGGTGCTCGAGGTCGAGGTTTGCGGTCCCGGCTCGGGCCGCGAGTCGGCGCTTCGCGCGCTGCAGTCGGTGGGCTTCCAGATCACCTCGATCCGTGACGTCACCCCCATTCCCCACAACGGATGCCGGCCGCGCAAGCGCCGCCGCGTCTGAGTGAAGCGAGTTCCGGGCTGTCCTGAGCGGGATCAAGCGGCGCCACGCTCCCTCTCCGGTCCCGGGCTCATCCTCTGATGGAAGCGTGCCGCGCTTGGCCGAGGCGGCACCCCCAACCGCTACGAGGACCCCCGTGTCGAACGTATTGCAGAAGAACTGGCAAGACCTGATCAAGCCGTCGAAGCTCGAGATCACCCCGGGCCGCGATCGCTCGCGCGTTGCAACCATCGTCGCCGAGCCGCTCGAGCGCGGCTTCGGCATGACGCTCGGCAACGCGATCCGTCGCGTGCTCCTGTCCTCGCTCCAGGGCGCCGCCATCAAGACCGTGCAGATCGACGGCGTGCTGCACGAGTTCTCGTCGATCCCGGGCGTCCGCGAGGACGTGACCAACATCGTGCTCAACATCAAGGAGATCGCGCTCCGCATCCATTCGGACGGCGTGAAGCGCATGGTGTTGAAAAAGGAAGGCCCCGGCCCCGTGAAGGCCGGCGACATCGAGACCGGCTCCGAGGTCGATATCCTCAATCCGGAGCATGTCATCTGCCACCTCGACCAGGGCGCGCAGATCCGCATGGAGTTCACGGCCGATATGGGCAAGGGCTACGTCGCCGCCGAGCGCAACCGCCCCGAGGATGCGCCGATCGGCCTGATCGCCGTCGACAGCCTCTATACGCCGGTGACCAAGGTTTCCTACAAGGTCGAGAACACCCGCGAGGGCCAGATCCTCGACTACGATAAGCTGACCATGTCGGTCGAGACCGACGGCTCGGTGAAGGCCGAGGATGCGGTGGCGCTGGCCGCGCGCATCCTGCAGGACCAGCTTGCCGTCTTCATCAACTTCGAGGAGCCGAAGAAGGCCGTCGAGGAGAGCCGTCATCCGGAGCTGGCCTTCAACGCCGCGCTTCTGAAGAAGGTGGACGAGCTCGAGCTCTCGGTGCGTTCCGCCAACTGCCTGAAGAACGACAACATCGTCTACATCGGCGACCTCATCCAGAAGACGGAAGCCGAGATGCTGCGCACGCCGAACTTCGGGCGCAAGTCGCTGAACGAGATCAAGGAAGTCCTGGCCGGCATGGGCTTGCACCTCGGCATGGAAGTGCCGAACTGGCCGCCGGACAACATCGAGGAGCTCGCCAAGCGCTTCGAGGACCAGTACTAGGACCATGATCGCTTCGGACCCCATCAGTCCGAAGCGTGAATCATCGGTCCGAATGTAAGTTCGGCAACAGGCAGCGGGCAGCCGGCAACAGTTTGACGCTGCTGCCTCCTGCCAGTTGCCTGCTGCCACCAAACGAGGTGAGGCCGAAGAACCTCCCCGTAACAACCTGAGAGAAAGAGAGAGACGATGCGACACAAGAAACTGGGCCGACGCTTCAGCCGCGACAGCGCCCATCGCCAGGCCATGTTCTCGAACATGGCGGCAGCCCTCATCAAGCACGAGCAGATCGTCACCACGCTGCCGAAGGCCAAGGACCTGAAGCGCGTCATCGACAAGTACATCACGCTCGCCAAGCGCGGGGACCTCAATTCCCGCCGTCTCGCCGCAGCGCGCCTGCGCGACGAGGATCAGGTCAAGAAGCTCTTCGACGTGCTCGGCCCGCGCTACAAGGACCGCGCCGGCGGCTATTCGCGCGTGCTCAAGGCGGGCTTCCGCTACGGCGACAGCGCCCCCCGCGCGGTGATCGAGCTGGTCGATCGCGACACCTCCGTCAAGGGCGCCGAGGACAAAGCCCGCCACGAGGCGCAGAAGGAAGCCGAGGCGAACGCGTAAGCGCAGGGGCCCGGACATGGGATTTGAAAGGCCCCGGAGCAGTTGCTCCGGGGCCTTTTTCTTTCTTCGCTGGCGCGCGTGCGTTTTGGGTCCGTCCGCGAGGGGCGCCGCGTCACACGTCGAGCGCGCGGCGCACTTCGAACACCTCCATGATGCGCGCCCCGCGATGTGGACCGTCGACGACGAACGTCCATTTGCCCTCGGTGAACGTGTCGCACATCTTGACGCCCTTGATCAGGATCCAGTGGCCTTCCTTGCCCTTGTGGATGGCAAGGATGTAGTGCGTCCAGGCATTGCGCGGCTTCTGCATCCAGCTCCACACGGTCGGGCGCTTCTTGCGCTCGAGATGCATGAAGGTTTCCTTGAGCGCCATGTTGAAGCCGTAGACGGCAAGCGCCCCTTCGACCTCGTCGGCATAGGTGCCCTTGACGCGGAAGCGCAGGTCCGCCGGCAAGTTCCGGTAGGCGTTCACCGCCGCCTCGACCTTGCTGATGGGGTAGCCGGTGATGGCCGAGAGCACGTAGGGGCCGCAGAATGCCACGCGCCCGGTGTCGTTGTGCGCGTCATTGAGCGACGAGGTCATCGTCGGCGGGAAGGTGTCGAGATCGGGGATCGGCATCGGCATCGGCTCGGCAGGCGTTAACGAACTCTTGCCGGAAACGGTTACCGAACGGTTAACGCCGGGGCGGTGGCGCAAGCAGCGTCACCGCCGGGCAACCCAACGTCTTGGCGAGCGCGTCGGAGCGGAGTCATGCTTTGGTCATGGCGGAGCCATGCTGCGCATGGTCATGGCGGAGCCATGCTGCTCATGGACGGGCGGAGCCATGCTGCGCATGGACGGGCGGAGCCATGCTGCTCATGAACGGGTGGAGCCTTGCTCCGCCACGATGATCGCTTTCGGGTGAGGGGACGCGGCACTGTTTCGAGCGAACTCGGAAAGGCTAGCTCCAGCGGCGGTTGCTCCACATCCATTGCTCGGGCGCTTCCCGCACCCAGGCTTCGAACTGCTTCTGCATCTCGACCATGATCCAGCGCACGTCCTCGCCGATGTTGCGCGTCCGCGGCACGCGCAGCTCCTTGATGTCGATTTCGAAGCGTGACGACGTGCCGACCCGCTTGCAGCACGACATCCAGATGCGGCTGCCGACGCGCCGCCCGATGATGGCGCCGATGGCCTGCGTCTTGGCGTCCTCGCCAAAGAACGGCACCGCGAGCCCCGAGCGGTCATAGAGGTCGCAGACGAGGCCGAGCCGCCCGCCGCGCCGCACGAAATCGGTGAGGATGCGCGCCGTCTTCTGATCGTCGCCGTGCTCGCCCTCGACCTTGCCGCGCCCGAACAATCCGCCCGGATAGAGATTGCGCCGCTGCCAGCGGAGATAGCGATCGATGTAGGGATTGTTGACCGAGCGGTAGACCGCCGCCGGGCTGGCACCCGCCTCGAGCAGCGGCCAGATGGAAAGCTCCCAGTTGCCCATGTGCAGCGTGACGCCGATCGCCGGCCCGAGCTTGCCCTTGTAGCGGCTGAACAGCCGGTCGGATAAGATGCGCAGTCGCGTGGGATCCTCGAGCAGCCGGTCGATCTGCATCGTCTCGGCCATCACGCGGCCGAGGTTCTCCCAGTGCGCCATGCAGATCTTGAGCCGCTCGGCCTCAGTCTTCTCCGGAAAGGCGATGGCGAGATTATCGAGCGCGCGGGCGTGTCGCTTCGGGTTGATGCGCGGCGCGAGCAGGCGCCAGGCCTTGGCGGAGAGCGTTGCGGCCGTTTCGAGCGGGAGGAGCCGCACGAGTCCGACGATGGCGCGCAGCAGGGCGTATTCCAGGCGAAACTGCAGGTCGCGGGCGAAGCTGACGCGGGGAGAGGACATCGGGTTCCTGGCGGATGGAGGCGCATCTGCGTCCGGGATGCCAACTGCCGGCCAATGCGTCAAGAGGGCGTCAAGAGGATGTCACGAGGTCCCGAGAGGGCGTCAGAGCGCGCGGGCGGGCGCGCTCGCCGCGAGGCGCTCGCGCATCAGCCGCGCCCCATCCGGCTTGAGGAGGTCCGCCAGATCGCCCGAGGGCTCGAGACCCTCGCGAATGGCGAAACGGCGCAAAGGTCCGAGTGCATGCAGCGCCACGATCCCGAGACCGCGCGCCAGATGCACCGGAATGAGGCCCGAGATGAGCGAGCGGTTGAGCAGGTCCACGGTGCCGATGCGCGCCGCGACGTCGCCGCGCCGCCGCCGGCTGTAGGCTTCGAGCGTTTGCGCGCTGCCGGGATCCTGGCCGTCCGCGAGCGCGCCGGCGACGCAATCGGCAAGCGTGGCCGCGTCGCGCAATCCGAGATTGAGGCCCTGCGCCCCGATCGGCGGAATGACATGGCCCGCTTCGCCGACGAGCGCGACGCGGTTGGCGCCGAACGCCTCGGCGGTGAGCCCCGACAGCGGGAAGATCGCGCGCGCCCCCACGTCCTCGATGGTACCGAGCAGCCCCTGCAGCCGCTCCTCGAGCGTGGCGCGGAACGCATCGTCGTCGAGGCCGGCGAGGTGCTGGGCTGCATCGGGCTGCTCCACCCACACCAGGCTCGAGGCGAGGCCGGGCAGCGGCACGGTCGTGAGAGGCCCGGCCGGGCGATGGAACTCGGTTGAGATGCTGCGGTGCGGTCTCGTGTGGCGGAAGGAGGCGACGATGGCCGCCTGCTCGTAGCGCCAGGTCCGTGTGGCAATGCCCGCCGCCGCGCGGCAGATCGAGGTGCGGCCGTCGGCGCCGGCCACGAGCTGCACATCGAGCGCATGGCCTTCTGCGCTGGTGAGGGTGGCCGCGTCGCGTCCGATGTCGATCCGCGCAATGCCCGCCGTCTCGTGCAGCCTGACCCGGCTCTCCGCCCGGGCCGCGGCGGCCATGAGGCCCGAGACGAGCGCGCCGTTCGGCACGTTCCAGCCGAACGTGTCGCGCCCCACCTCAGAGGCTGTGAAAACGACCTCGGGGGCCCTCAGCAGCGCGCCGGTGTCGTCGATGATTCGGATTGCTGTGATCGGTGCACTGTGAGGCGCGATCTGGTCCCACGCCCCGATGTTCTTCAGAAGCTCGATCGAGCCGGCGAACAAGGCGGCTGTCCGGGTGTCGGGGGCCTTTCCGCCGACTCGATGCGGCGGAGCAGCGAGGATGACGTCGGCACCCGCGCGGCCGAGCGCGAGGGCTGCCGCAAGTCCCGCGGGCCCGCCCCCCACCACCGCCACCGCCTGTCTCGTTCTGTCCATGCCGCTCCTCCGCGCCCGAAGCTCGCACACCTGGCGGTCCGTCCGCAACGAGCGGCGACAGGAGGCTTTGACAGTCGTTCTCCTGCTTCGGCGCCCTTTCAGACCAACGTTTTATGGTGTCATAAAAAATTCATGAGAAGAGATATCTGGCGACGTTAAACGATCCTCGTTTGCATAAGTAACGGAGAAGTCGAACGGAGTGTTCGTGGCTTCGCAAGCACGCTGGCATGTATCAAAACTGTCATAGTGGGTTTCGATATTTACCTAGGAAATTTTCTTGGGCTTATTCCTCGCATCCACGGCGGTGCAGGGGCGGTTTTGTGAGTTTTCACGCCGCGCCGGCCTGGCTCCGCGGAGTGGGAAATCGAGGGATGCTCGTGCCGCTGTGGCGGAGCAGAGGGGATGTAGACATGGCTCGGAGTGTCGGAAGAGTGAGACGGCGGTCGTGGCTCGCCGCGGCAGGATGGCTGCTGGCGGGCGTCGCCCCGGCTGGCGCGGCCGATCTCGGCGGCAACTGCTGCGCCGATCTCGAGGAGCGCGTCGCCGAGCTTGAGGCAACGGCCGCCCGCAAGGGCAACCGCAAGGTGAGTTTGACGATTTCGGGCTGGGTCAACGAGGCCGTGTTCGCCTGGGACGACGGTGTCGAGAGCAATGTCTATGTCGGCACCAACTCGCTCGAGCAGGATCGCGTCAAGTTCGCCGGCAAGGCCAAGATCACGGACACATGGGCGGCCGGCTACACGCTCGAGATTGGCGTGAACGGCGCCCCGTCGAGCCTGTTTTCGCAGACCAACAGCGGCAGCACGACCGTGGGCACCACGAGCCCGAATTCGCTCGTCCTGCGCAAGGCGAGCTGGTTCATCGAGAGCAAGGATCTCGGCAGGGTCACGGTCGGTCAGGATGGCACGGCGACCTACCACCTCCTCGACGACGCCAACGGCGTGAACACGCGCAACTACGCGGACGCGGAGGCGGCAGCCGTCGCGATGAGCCAGTTCCTGCTGCGCGTGAATGGCGACATCCAGAATGTCCAGTGGGCGCGCATTCTCGGCGGCTTCAACAACAATACCCCTGGCCAGAGCGGTCGCCGCAATGTGCTTCGCTACGACAGCCCCGCCATCGCCGGCTTCGTCTTCACGGCGGCCTGGGGCGAGGACGACATGTGGGATACGGCGCTGACCTACAAGGGGGAGCTCGGCGACTTCGCCCTCGTTGCCAAGGTGGGTTACGGCGAAAGCACCACGCCCGCAAACAGCGGCTCGTGCACGACGGCCCCCGGCTCGCCCGCGCCCGGCTCACGCGACTGCACCTGGTGGGGCGCCGCCGCCACCATCCGGCACACCCCCACGGGCCTCTATGTCTATGGCGGCTACGGCGAGCAGACGGACGAGAATGCCTCGCGGGTCACAGGTCACACAGACGCCGAGGAGGACAATGCAACCTGGTTCGTCCAGGCCGGTATCGAGCGCAAGCTCTTCCCGCTCGGCAAGACGACCATCTTCGGCGAGTACCGCGGCGATGACGCCGGAACGCCCGAGGCGACCCGCCGTCTGACCAACGCCGCTCCTGGCCCTGGAGGCGATATCCGCTCGTCGGACATCGATTTCTATGCCGCCGGCATCGTTCAGAACATCGACGCCGCCGCCATGGATCTCTACGTGATCTACCGTCACGCCGAGGGCGACGTGACGGCCTTCAATGGCGACAGGACCGGTGTCGACGACTTCGATATCGTCATTTCGGGCGCCCGCATCCAGTTTTAGGGCCATGTCCCGGATGGGACACGCTTGATGGAGAGCCGTCACAGCCAGGGCGGCTCCCACTCTTGCGTCTGGGGCGACGGGGCAGGCCACGGGCCGTGAGCAAGCGAAAAACGACCGCCTGCCGATGGCAGGGGGGCCCCCGCTTGGCGGAAATAAGGCAACATCAAGCTGTTGGCGGGGAATGTCGAACCCACGGAACGGTCGGCGGGCCCCTGTATCCGGCCTGCCACATTGCAACACGATCACACCCCGGGCGAGAAACGTTCTCCGAGGCCTGATAACGCTCGAACATTCTTGTCATGCAAGGGGCTAGGTCTCATCTTGACACCTGAGATGAAGACCGCTGCGGGGTTCGCAATGAAGATGTTGGGGTACGTGGGGCTAGGGGCGATGCTGGCGCTTGCCGGCCAGTCGGCCCTTGCCTTTCAGGAGCAGGGGGGAGCCACGCCCGCGCCGCCTGCCCAGTCCGTGCCTGCGGAGGCCCAGCCGGCCATGCCGGTCGGCAAGAGCATGGAATTTTCCACCCCGCCGGTCGAGGACCGCAGCGCCGGGACGGAAGTCCGCATCCCGGGCCTTGGCAAGCTCGGCGTGCTGCCGAAGATGGATTTCGGTCTCGAGCTCCTGTACGGCGCCAACGATACCAAGCAGCCGGACGCGACCGAGCCTCCGACCGAGGATCTCACCGTCCGCGGGACGATCAAGCACAATTTCTAGCGCTCAACCGGGCCTCGCGGCCGGGCAGTTCGTCTCGTTCTTGATTGAGGAGCGCGCAAGCGCTCCTTTTGTTTTTGGCAAGCAGGGGAGACGCGCGAGCGTCCTGTGGACGCCATCGTTCTCCTTGCGTATTGCTCGGGTCTGTTGCTGGGTGGCACAGCTGCGGGTCCGCCGGCCCGGCCTCAGTGGCTTGAGGAGGCTGCGCGTTGCGCAGCATGAGGGAAAGGCACGGAAATGCGCATAGCTGTTGTGGGCTCGGGCTATGTCGGTCTCGTCTCCGGAACCTGTTTTGCCGATTTCGGCCACGACGTGACGTGCATCGATAGCGACGCAGCCAAGATCGAAGCGCTGAAGAACGGCGTCATGCCGATCTACGAGCCGGGCCTCGACCATCTCGTCGCCACCAACACCGCCGCCGGCCGTCTTCTTTTCACGACCGACCTCGCGGCGGCCGTGAGCCGGGCCGAGGCCGTCTTCATCGCCGTTGGCACCCCGTCGCGCCGCGGCGACGGACACGCCGACCTGTCCTACGTCTACGCCGTGGCGCGCGACATTGCGCGAAGCGTCAAGGGCTTCACCGTGGTGATCACCAAATCGACGGTTCCGGTCGGCACCGGCGACGAGGTCGAGCGGATCATCCGCGAGGCGAATCCCGAGGCCGACGTGGCGGTGGTCTCCAATCCGGAGTTCCTGCGCGAGGGGGCCGCGATCGAGGACTTCAAGCGTCCCGACCGCATCGTCGTCGGCATCGAGGACGAGCGCGCGCGCGCCGTCATGACCGAGGTCTACCGGCCGCTCTATCTCAACAAGGCGCCGCTCCTGTTTACGGCGCGGCGGACCTCCGAGCTGATCAAGTATGCCTCCAACGCCTTCCTCGCCGTGAAGATCACCTTCATCAACGAGATCGCCGATCTCTGCGAGGCCGTGGGCGGCAATGTGCAGGAGGTTGCGCATGGCATGGGTCTCGACAACCGGATCGGCGGCAAGTTCCTGCATGCGGGGCCGGGCTACGGTGGCTCGTGCTTCCCCAAGGACACGCTGGCCCTGGTCAAGACCGCGCAGGACTACGGAAGCCCGCTGCGCCTGATCGAGACCACGGTCGCCATCAACGATCAGCGCAAGCGCGCCATGGCCCGTAAGATCGTGCGCGCGATCGGAGGGGACGTTCGCGGCCGGACGGTCGCGCTGCTCGGCCTCACCTTCAAGCCGAATACCGACGATATGCGCGAGAGCCCGGCGATCTCCATTGTGCAGGGGCTTCAGGATGCGGGCGCTCAAGTCAGGGCTTACGATCCCGAAGGCATGGATGCGGCCAGGGCGGTCGTGTCCGACGTGACGTTTGGCGCGGACGCGTATTCAATCGCCGAGGGTGCCGATGCGCTGGTGCTCGTCACCGAGTGGGATGCGTTCAGGGCGCTGGACTTTCCGCGCCTGCGTCTCGCGATGAGCGACCCGCTCTTCATCGATCTGCGCAACGTCTACCGGCGCGAGTTGATCGCGCGGCACGGGTTCCGGTATGTGAGCGTCGGCCGGCCGGACGAGGACATTACGGCCCCCATAAGCACGGCGGCCGAGTAGCAGGCGCCTCGGCCTCCGATCCGTTCGATCCGGCGCGCCCGGCGGCGTGGCGCGGGAGTTAGCCGTCCGTCGGGAACCACCACATGGCGATCGTCCCGCCGAGCGCGGCCGCGCCGACGACACCGAGCAGGACGGGGTTCGAGAAGCTCGAGGCGAGGCCCGTGAGCAGAACGGACCCCCACGCCATCGCCAGCGCGAACACCTTGACCTCGCGCCGGATCGCGCGCCGTTCCTCGAAGCGGTGCGCCTCGACGAGCGCGCTCCTGAGCAGCGGGATCCGCTCGAGTCGCGCGAGCAGCCGCGTGCTCGAGCGGGCGAAGGCCCAGAGCGCGACGAGCAGGAACGGCGTGGTCGGCAGGCCGGGCAGCACGGCGCCGACGACGGCGAGCGCCGTCGCAAGAGAGCCGATCACGATGTAGGCCAGCTTTGGCAAAGGATCCTGTCTCCGCGCCGCGGGCAATGCGCGCCGGCGAGCCCTGGGCTGGAATCTTGACGATAAACGTAAAATTATGAGATGGCCCGGCCTATCTCAAGACCGAAAAGTGCCCCGCCTAAGGCCCCCGAGCGAGAGGCAAGGCGCTCGGCTGCCCATTTGCGCTTCGCCCGCGATGGAAGAGTATGGGAAGCGCCCGCGCAAAGTCTCGGAGAGCGCGCCGCCCGCTGATATGCTGATGTGATGAGGACGAGGCGTTCGGCCGCGGGGGAGGGCACGCATGTGGTCGCAAGTCTACGACCCGTTCGGCGACATGGCGCTGTCGACCGCCGTCGCCGCGATCCCCGTCGTTATCCTGCTCGGCGCCATCGGCCTCTTCGAGGTGCGCGCGCACGTGGCGGCGCTGCTGGGGCTCGCCGCGGCGGCGGCCGTCGCCATCCTCGCCTACGGCATGCCGCCCCACATGGTGGGCCTCGCGGCGGCATACGGCGCCGCCTTCGGCCTGCTGCCGATCGGCTGGATCATCCTCAACGTCATTTTCCTCTATCGGTTGACGAGCGAGACGGGGGAGTTTGCGGTCCTGCAGCGCTCGATCGGCGCCATCAGCGACGACCGCCGCCTGCAGCTCCTGTTCATCGCCTTCTGTCTCGGCGCCTTTTTTGAAGGTGCCGCCGGCTTCGGCACGCCCGTCGCCGTGACCGCGGCCATGTTGATCGGGCTCGGCTTTTCGCGGCTTGCGGCCTCCGGTCTGTCGTTGATCGCCAACACCGCCCCGGTGGCGTTCGGCGCCCTTGGCACGCCTGTGATCGCGCTCGCCGCCGTGACCGGCCTCGACCTCCACGACCTCTCCGCCATGATCGGCCGGCAGCTGCCGTTCTTCTCTCTGATCGTGCCCTTCTGGCTCGTCTGGGCCTTCGCCGGCTTCCGCAGGATGCTGGAGGTCTGGCCGCCCGTGCTGGTCGCCGGCGTCTCGTTCGCGGTCCCCCAATACCTCGTCTCGAATTTCCATGGGCCGTGGCTCGTCGATATCGTCGCGGCCATCGTGTCGATGGCCTGCCTCGCCGTGTTCCTGCGCTTCTGGCGCCCGGCCGCGCCGATGACGGCCATGCCGGACGCCCCGTCTGAAGACCCCGAGCTTGCTGCGGCGCCCGAGCCGGCCGCGCCGGGCAACCCGGCCGTTCGCCGGGCGTGGACCCCCTGGCTGGTGCTCAGCGCCTTTGTCTTTCTGTGGGGCACGCCGCAGGTGCGCGCGGGGCTCGATAGCCTCTGGGCCGCGAAGGTCCCCGTCACGGGCTTGAACGGGCTCGTGCAGAAGGTGCCGCCCGTCGTCGCGAGCCCGCACGTCGAGGCGGCCGTCTACACCTTCAACCCGCTTTCAGCAACCGGCACTGGGATCCTGTTCGCCGCCATCGTCTCCGGCATTTTTCTCGGCTACGGCCCTTGGCGCCTCCTGCTCCAGTACGGACGCACGATCTGGCTCGTGCGCTATTCGCTGCTCACCATCGCCTGCATGCTGGCGATCGGCTTCGTCACCCGCTATTCTGGCACGGACGCCACGCTCGGCCTCGCCTTGGCCAACACGGGCTGGCTTTATCCGTTCTTTGGCACGCTGATCGGCTGGCTCGGTGTCGCCCTCACGGGATCCGACACGGCCTCGAATGTGTTATTCGGAGGTTTGCAGCGGGTGACCGCGGAGCAATTGGGCGTCAATCCGGTGCTGATGGCAGCGGCGAACAGTTCCGGGGGCGTCATGGGCAAGATGATTGACGCGCAGTCGATCGTCGTCGCCTCGACCGCCACGCGATGGTATGGCCACGAAGGCTCGATCCTCCGCTTCGTGTTCTTCCATTCCGTCGCACTCGCGGCGCTCGTCGGTCTTCTGGTCATGGGGCAGGCGTATCTCTGGCCTCTGACGCAGCTCGTGCCCTGATCCGGGACTTCGGAAGGTCTCGTAGCGGAAAGGGAAAAAAACCGTATCACGACGCAGTTGGCGGCTCGGCGCCGCCGTAAAATCGGGAGAGTGACTTATGGCAACCATCACCGTGAACGGCGAAAGCCGCACTTTCGACGGCGATCCGGGCACGCCGCTGCTCTGGTATCTGCGCGACGTCGCAGGCCTCACCGGCACCAAATACGGATGCGGTCAGGGCGTGTGCGGCGCCTGCACGATCCATCTGGACGGCGTCGCCGTCCGCGCTTGCATGACGACGGTGGAGATGGCGGAGGGTAAGTCCGTCACGACGATCGAGGGTCTGAGCCCCGACGGCGAGCACGCCGTGCAGAAGGCGTGGCGCGAGCTCAGCGTTCCCCAGTGCGGCTTCTGCCAGGCTGGCCAGATCATGCAGGCGGCCTCGCTGCTGGCGAAGAACAATGCGCCGACGGACGAAGAGATCGTCGAGGAGCTCGGCGGCAATATTTGCCGCTGCGGATGCTATCAGCGCATTCACGCGGCCGTGCGTCTTGCGGCGGGAGGAGTCTGAGCCATGCTGCATTACATCGAAGAGCAGACGCGCGCCACGCGCGAGACGACCCCGGCGCGCTTCGTCATCGAGAACGTGAGCCGGCGCACGATCCTTGGTGGCGCGCTCGCGGCCTCCGGCCTCGTGCTGGCGGTCAGGGCTCTGCCGGCCTACGCGCGCGAGCCCATGGCGCCCTATCCGACCGGCGCCGAGGCCATGCCGGATAAGACGGTCAATGATCCCCATGTCTTCATCGCCATCGACAAGAGCGGCGACGTGAGGATCGTCACCCATCGCTCCGAGATGGGCACGGGCATCCGCACCAGCCTGCCGATGGTGGTGGCGGACGAGATGGAGGCGGACTGGTCGCGCGTCACTCTGGTGCAGGCGCCCGGCGACGAGCCGAGGTACGGCAACCAGGACACCGACGGCTCCCGCAGCATGCGCCACTTCATCCAGCCGATGCGCCAGTGCGGCGCGGCCATGCGTCAGATGCTGGAGACGGCGGCGGCGGCCCGATGGGGCGTCGATGCCAAGCTCTGCCGGGCCAGGGCGCACAAGGTGGTCCGGCTCGATGCCTCCGGCAACGAGACGGCCGAGGCGATCGGATTCGGCGATCTCGCGGAGGCGGCCATGGCCTTGCCGACGCCCAAGGTCGAGGATCTGCTGTTCAAGACGCCGGATCAGTTCACGTTGATGCGCAAGGGCGAGACCAGGATCGCAGACCTCCGCGACATCACGACCGGCAAGGCCATTTATGGCGCGGACGTGCGGCTTCCGGGCATGAAGTACGCGGCGATGGCGCGCCCCGACGTGCTGGGCGCGAGGATCGTCAAGTACGATGCCTCCAAAGCGTTGAAGACGCCCGGCGTCCGCAACGTCGTCGAGATCGAGGGTGTCTACGACGTGCCGCGCAAGTTCCATCAACTCGGCGGCATCGCCGTCGTCGCCGACACGACCTACGCCGCCTTCCTCGGCCGGGACGCGCTCGAGATCGAATGGAACAACGGCGAGAACGCCGGCTACGACACCGAAGCCTTCTTCAAGGAGATGTCGGAGACGGCGGCCAAGCCGGGCAAGGTGATCCGCGACCAGGGCGATGTGGATGCCGCCTTCGCCAATGCGCGCGAGGTGTTCTCCGCCGACTATCGCGGCCAGCATCTCGTGCAGGCGCCGATGGAGCCTCTGGTCGCGGTGGCGCGCGTCGCCGACGGCAAGGCCGAGGTGTGGGCCCCCGTGCAAAGCCCTTACGGCGCGCGCAAGGACATTGCCGAAGCCCTCAAGCTCCCGCTCGAGAACGTGACAGTGCACGTCACGCTTCTTGGCGGCGGCTTCGGCCGCAAGTCCAAATGGGACTTCATGATCGAGGCCGCGCTCCTGTCGCAGAAGCTCGGCGGCGACCCGGTGTTGCTGCAGTGGAGCCGCGAGGACGACATCCGTCACTCGTTCTACCACACGACCTCGGTCGAGCGGATCGAGATGGCCATCGACGACAAGGGCAAGGTGAGCGGCTGGCGGCACCGCACGGTTTCGCCCTCCATCGTTTCGACGTTCGCCCCCGACAGCGGCTATCAATTCCCGATCGAGTACGGCATGGGCTTCGTCGACATTCCCTTCGACGTGCCCAATTTCCGCTGCGAGAACGGGCCCGCCAAAGCGCACACGCGCATCGGCTGGTATCGCTCGGTATCCAACATCCAGCGCGCGTTCGCGGTGCAGTCGGCGGTCTGCGAGGTCGCCCACAAGCTCGGGCGCGACCCCAAGGATTTTCTGCTCGAGATGATCGGGCCGGACCGCAAGATCGACCTCAAGGCGTCGGGGTTCCCCGAGGACTTCTGGAACTACGGCGAGCCCTACGAGACGTTCCCGATCGACACGGAGCGGCTCAAGAACGTCATCCGCGTCGCGGCGGAGAAAGCGGGCTGGGGCAAGAAGCTGCCCGAGCGTCAGGGCCTCGGCATCGCCGCGCACCGTGCGTTCGCGAGCTATGTGGCGAGCGTGGTGCACGTCGCCGTCGACGCCGACGGCACGATCCGTGTCCCGGAAGTGACGACGGCCGTCGATTGCGGCTTCTACGTCAACCCCGAGCGCATCCGCTCGCAGATCGAGGGTGCGGCGGTGATGGGTATGTCGAACGCCGTTTACAGCGGCATCACCTTCAAGGAGGGCGCGGTGGAGCAGTCCAACTATTCGGACTACAACGTCGCGACGCAGCACAACTATCCGAAGAAGGTGAACACGATCATCGTCGAGCCCAAGCAGGCCTCCTGGCATACGGGCGGCATCGGTGAGCCCGGTGTTCCGCCGTTCGCGCCTGCGCTTGCGAATGCGATCTTCGCCGCAACGGGACGGCGCATCCGCCACACGCCGATGGGCGACAAGGTGGCGTAATCAGGCTGCGGCCG
>WBZR01001706.1_pt1 | contig 25992 bp, 23 predicted proteins | sample 5204231 | NCBI WGS metagenome assembly WBZR01 (sample SAMN12412403, study PRJNA552823) | activated sludge metagenome | isolation source: activated sludge from anammox sidestream of wastewater treatment plant... | place: USA: Virginia | collected 2017-08
AGAAAAAGGAAATGTGGTGAAACCTGAGTTGCAGTTTGATACGCTGCGAGGATTATGACGATGATCGCCGGCAACCTCCAAGACGTGCGTGCACGGATTGCCACAGCCTGCCGCCGCGTCGGTCGCGAAGTAGGCGAAGCGGACGCCGCCGCCCATCATCGCGCCCTCGTGGGCCACCGAGACGCCGGCGGCCGCCAGGCGCGCGCAGGCCGCGTCGTACTCGGCGCGCGTCAGCCACGACGACACGTGCTGGAGCCCCTCGCGGCCGCTCGCGAGGAAGTCGCGGTAGGCGCTCGGCCGGTCGTCGAGGGGCTGGATGAGCTCGACCTGCACGTCGCCCGAGTTCGCGAGCGCGATCGTCACCGCCGGAGGCGGAGAGGGCGCGCCGCGATAGCGGAAGGTGTCGGGGCGGAGCTCGCGCAGCACGAAGAACGGGCCGACGCCGAGGGTGTCGCTCCAGTAGGCGCGCGCGCGCTCGAGGTCGCGGACGACGAAGGCGATCTGTCGAATGACGCCGAAGCGGCGGCTCATCGTCGTCCCGCGCTCAGTGGAACTCGCGCTGCACGCCCGTCATGGGGCCCGGCACGTAGTGGCGCAGCAGGAACTCGAGGTTCTGGCCGAGCACGCGGCGCAGGTCGGCCGGCATCACGATCTCGGAGATCGAGCCGAGGCTCAGCGCCTCGCGCGGATTCATGAGCTCGCGCTCGTAGCGCTGGTTGAGCTCGCCTTCCTGCGCCTTCAGCCACTCGGCGATCGCGGCCTCGTCCTCGCCGGCCTGCTTGCGCTTGCTCGCGGCGTCGCGCGCCTGCTTGAGCTCGGTCTTGTAGACGTACTCCTTGCCGGCGGGGCCCATGACCGCGACCCGCGTCGTCGGGAGCGCGAGGACGATGTCGGCGCCCGTCGCGTAGCTGTTGAAGGCCGCGTACGCGCCGCCGAAGGCGTTGCGGAGGATGAGGAGGATGCGCGGCGTGCGGAGGTCGATGATGGCGTCGAGCATGGCGCGGCCCGCCTGCACGATGCCGCGGCTCTCCTGGTCCTTGCCGGGGAGGAAGCCGGTCGTGTCCTCGATGAAGACGACGGGCGTGTTGTAGAGGCTGCAGAAGCGGACGAAGCGCGCGATCTTGAACGCCGCGTCGACGTCGATCTGGCCGCTTGCGACGGCGCTGTTGTTGGCGACGAAGCCGACGACGTTGCCGTTCAAGCGGCCGAAGGCGGTGATGGCGTTCCGCGCCCGGTCGGGCTGGAGTTCGAAGTAGTCGCCGTGATCGCAGATGCGCTCGATGATGATCGAGACGTCGACGGGCGTGTTGAAGCCGGTCGGCGAGTTGAAGGCCTTCCGCAGCATGACGTCGATCTCGGTCGTGGCGCGGTCGATCGGGTCGGAGGTCTTCTCGACGGGCGGCGCCACCGCGTTCGAGTTCGGGAGGTAGCTCAAGAGCCGCTCGGCGGTGCGGAGCGCGCCGACCTCGTCGGCGACCGTGAGATCGACGACGCCCGAGGCGCCGTGCACCTTCGGGCCGCCGAGGTCGTCCGGCGTCACGTCCTCGCCGAGCACGCTCTTGATGACGCCCGGACCCGTGAGCCCGAAGAAGGTGTCGGCCGGCTGGATCATGAAGCTGCCCTGGCGCGGCAGGTAGGAGCCGCCGCCGGCGTTGTAGCCGAACATGCACATCACGCTCGGCACGATGCCGCTGATCTTGCGGAGCGCCGTGAACGCTTCGGCATAGCCGTCGAGGCCGCCGATGCCGGCCGGCACGTAGGCTCCGGCGCTGTCGTTCATGCCGATCAGCGGCATGCCGCGACTGCCGGCGAGGTAGATCAGGTTCGCGAGCTTGCGGCCGTTGGTCGCGTCCATCGAGCCGGCGCGCACGGTGAAGTCGTGGCCGTAGAGCGCGACGTCGCGGCCGCCGATCCGCACGACCGCCGTCACCAGCGACGCGCCGTCGAGGTTCTTGCCCCAGTTCTGGTAGAAGACCGTCGGCTCGCTGCCCGCGTCCTTGAGGACGTCGATGCGCTCCCAGACCGTCATGCGGCCCTTGGCGTGCTGCCGGAGCGTCGGCAGCACGCCGGAGGCCTCGTACGGCCGCCGACGTAGCTCCTCGCCGGCCGCGACCGCGGCGTCGTAGGGGCCGGCCGGAGGGGAGGGCGCCCCGCTCGCGTCCTTCAGGGGGTCGTCGAGCGCCGGCGCGACGGGCCCGAGGGGCACGGACTTCGGGGCGGCGTTGGCGCGGGTCCTGGTCGTCGTCATGGCGGAGCGGTCTACCTACACGGGGGAGGGCGGGAAAGGCCAGCGCGTCACGGCGCGGCGGCGACGTGCTCGAAGGTCGCCCGATCGCCGGCCTTGACGCCGTGCCGCTCGCTGAATCCCGCGTGCACCTCGAGCACGTAGCGCGACGGTGCGCCGATCGTCCGTGACGTCGTCGTGAAGGGCACGGCGTCCTTCACGATGCCGACGATCTTCCGATCCTCGCCGAGGAAGATCATGTCGAGCGGCAGGACGGTGTTCTTCATCCAGAAGGGATGCTCGACGGTCGCGTCGAAGACGAAGAGCATCCCCGCGTTCGCGCCGAGCTCCTTGCGGTACATGAGCCCGAGCGATTGCTGCGCCGGCGTCGCGGCGACCTCGACGGCGACCGGCACGTCGCCGCCCGCGGTGTGCAGGACGACGCGCGGCTCGCTCGCGCAGGCGCCGGCGCTGAGGACGAGCGTCAAAGCGGCGCCGGACAGGGCGCGGGCGAGGGCGGGCCTCAGGGCGGCGCCGCACAGGGCGCGGGCGCGGGGGAGCGGCATCCGGAGCACGGGCCGGGTATAGCAGACCCGGACCCGCTCGCGAGCCGACCGTGTCGCCGCGGCCGGCGGCCGGCGTGCCCGGGTCAGGGGAGGTGCTTCCCGATCTCGCGCTCGAACTCGGGGAAGTAGCGCGACACGATGCTCACGTCGAAGCGCGCGAGGATCGCGTCCTTCGGCTCGCGTTCGAGGAGGAACTCGAAGACGGCCTCGACGAACCGCTCGTCGCTGATGGACCGGCCGGCGGCGAGCCGCTTCACGAGGGCCGGATCGGCCGTGACGGTGTGCCGACTCGAGCTGCGGCCGTCGCGGACCTCGACGGCGAACGCGAGCGTCGGCTCCGTGGCGGTGCGGGTCACGGCGACGCTCATGCGAGGATCCGTTCGAGGTGGCGCGCGATCGTGTCGGGCGCTTCGAGCTGCGGCCAGTGCCCGACGTCGTCGAGGCGCACGAGATCGACGTCGGCGCGATCCGGGAGCCGCTCGGCGATCCGCGCCGCCATGGGCGCGCCCGAGACGGGATCGAGCATGCCCCAGAGGAAGTGGCGGGGAACGGTCGTGGTCTCGAGCGCCCGCACCCAGCGCGCCGCGTGCCGCTCACGGTCGCGGATGTACCGGATCAGGCGGTGGCCGAGGCGGTGGCCGTCGCGGCGCGCCACCGTCGCCCAGGCGTCGGCGAGGTCGGCGTCGCTCGGTTGGCGGGTCGGCGCGAAGGTCGGACGGAGCGCCATCGCGAACGTCTCGGCGGTGAGGAGCGACGCCATCTTCGGTCCCTGCTCGGGATCGAGGAGCATGACCTGCGAGGGCTGCGGGCGATGCAGGTCCGGATAGAGACCGCCGTTCAGGAAGGTGATGCTCGCGAGCTCGACGCCGAGCCCGCCTTCGGCGTGGCGCGCCAGGATCTCCTGCGCGACCGAAACGCCGTAGTCGTGAACGACGAGGTCGGTGCGCGTGACGCCGTGCCGCTGCCAGAGCGCCAGTGCGAGGTCGGCCTGCTCGATCAGCGCGTAGTCGTGGTCGGCCGGCTTGTCGGAGTCGCCGAAGCCGAGGAAGTCGAAGGCGAGGACGCGTCGCCGCGCTGCGAGCGTCGGCCACACGCGGCGCCAGTCCCAGGACGACGTCGGGAATCCGTGGAAGAGCGTGCACCACTCACCCGTGCCTTCGACGCGGGTGAACGCGTGCCACGGGCCGCTCGCGAGCCGCACGGACTCGCGCCGGCCGCCAGCGTACCAATCGTCGAGGGTCACCCGTCGTTCATGGGACGGCGCGGGGGCGGCCGTCAAGCCGGGGTCCCGCGCGCGGGCATGCGGCGGAGCGCGGCGGCGCCGCCGCGCTCCGCGGCGTCGGTGGCGGCTCCGCCGTGCGCGGTGTATGTGCCGCCGTCCCGAAAGGAGATCTCATGTCCAAGACCGTGATCAATCCGCCACGGCTCGCGAAGCCGACCGGCTACTCGTACGCGATCAAGAAGGGCGGTACGCCGCTGTTCGTCTCCGGGCAGGTGGCGCTCGACGCCGACGGCGCGCTCGTGGGCGAGGGCGATGCCGCCGCGCAGACCGAGCAGGTCTTCAAGAACCTGCAGGCGGTCGTCGAGGCCGCGGGTGGGAGCCTCGACGACGTGGTGAAGATCACGATCTTCGTGACCGACCCGTCGTATCGACCCGCGGTCGCGGCGGCGCGCCTCAAATGGTTCAAGGAGGGCCAATGGCCGGCGAGCACCTACCTCGTCGTGTCGGCGCTGGCGTTGCCGTCGATGCTGGTCGAGATCGAAGCCGTGGCGATGGTCTGACGCCGCGCTGCGCCCAGGGGCGCGGCGTCACTCCCCGGTCGGCTCGTCCGCGAACTCCTCGGTCGCGATGGCGGGATCCGGCGGCGCCTTGGCGAGCTCCCGGCGCACGAGATCCTGGTGCAGGACCTCCTCGGCGGCGAGCTCCTCGAAGAGGGTGCGAACCGTAGGGTCGGTGATGCGCTCGAGCGCGGCGACGAAGAACGCGTGCGCCTTCTGTTCGGCGCGCAGCGCCGTCTCGAGCGCCTGGCGGAGCGTCATGAAGGCGCGCACCTCGTCGTAGTCCGGCGCTTCCACGTCGAAGATCATGGCGCGCGTCATGCCGCATGCCGCGCTGGCGAACATCGCGTCGCGGCGGTCGGCGAGCGCGGCGCGATGCTTCTCCTCGTTGGCCATCATGAGGCGGAAGAAGTGCGCCGCGTCCGGAGTGTCGTGCTGCGTGAGCTGATCGGCGAGCTCGCTGTAGCGGTCGTACGCTTCCTCTTCGATCAGGATGGCGAGGTCGAGGGCGTCCTTCATCGTGAGCGTCGTGAAGTCGATGTTCCGGGTCGGGCTCATCGCGGCCTCCTGCTCGTCAGTGCTGGACGAAGGCGTCGAGGATCTGCGCGCGCGGCTTCGCGGCGGACGCGAGAGCCTCCTGGCGTCCGCGGACGAGCGCGCCGAGCGTCGGCGGGGGATCGGGCTCCTGGTAGTAGATCCCGGTCAGGAGCTCGCGGCCGTAGGCGTGCGCGTGTTCGAGCGCTTGCGCGCGGCTCGTCGGGTCGTGGCCGAGGTCCGCGAGCGCCTTCATGGTCGCCTTGTGCGCCTTGATCTGCTGATGCTCCTCGCCGTACGTCACGCAGGGCGACTGCACGTTCACGAACGCGAAACCCGGATAGCGAATCGCGGCTTCGATCATCTCGGTGAGTCCGGCGATGTCGGCCGGCGTGCCCTGCGCGACGAATCCGGCGCCGTACGCGAGCACGTAGAGCAGGGGGTTCACGGGGTGCTCGAGGCTGCCGTACGTGGACGTGACGGTGCGGAGGCCGAGCGGGCTCGTCGGCGACAGCTGCCCCTTGGTGAGGCCGTAGGTCTGGTTGTCCATCACGATGTACGTGAGGTCGTCGTTCCGCCGCACGGCGTGCGGAACGTGGCCGCCGCCGATCGAGAAGCCGTCGCCGTCGCCGCCGGCGGCGAGCACGAGCAGCTCGGGACGGGCGAGCTTCAGGCCCTGCGCGATCGGCAGCGCGCGGCCGTGGACGCTGTTGAAGCCGTAGGCGGTCGTGTAGCCGGGGATGCGGGACGAGCAGCCGATGCCGGAGATGAACGCGATCTCGTGCGGCGGTCGGCCGATCGCCGCGAGGGCGCGGTAGATCGCCTGCAGGACGCCGAAGTCGCCGCAGCCGGGGCACCAGATGGGCTTCAGGTCGCTCTTGAAGTCCTTGGCGACGAGATTCACGGTCGTGCTCCGTCCGCTTCGGTCGGGTCGTGGGCGTTCGCGAGCGCGCGCGCGTGCGCGACGAGCCGCTCGAGGACCTCCACCGCCGCGAAGGGGTTCGCCCCGGACCGACAGAACGGCGCGACCACGACGGGAACGTCGACCGCCATGCGCAGCACGCGGTAGAGCTGTCCGAGGTAGGACTGCTCGACGACGAGCCCCGCGTGGATGCCGGCGAAGAAGCGCTCGTAGACGGCCTCGTTCACCGGGAAGAGGAGGTGCGGCACGAGCAACTTCACGCCGAGGCCGCGCGCCTCGGCGAGCGCGACGGCCTCGCGGCAGACGCCCGCGACGGATCCCCACGCGACCAACGCGAGCGGCGCCCGCGGGTCGCCGTACACGGTGAAGAGGTCGTCGCGCTCCAGGAGGGGCGCGAGCTTCCGATGCCGCTTCTCGTTCATGGCCTGGTGGACGCGCCCGTTCGCGGTCGGGTCGCCGTGCGCAGTGTGCTCGATGCCGGCGCCGAGGTAGCTGCCGCCTTCCATGCCCGGGTGCGCGATCGGGCTGATGCCGTCCGGCGTCGAGCGAAAGCGCTCGTAGGGGGCGAGTTCGGCAGCGGTCGGCCGCAGGCGCTCGACCAGCGTGAAGCGCGCTGTGTCGATGCAGTCGATCACTTCCTTGCGCTGGGCGATCTCCTGGTCCGAGAGGACGATCACCGGGGTCTGGTACCGCTCGGCGACGTTGAACGCCTCGACGGTCACGTCGAACGTGTCGGAGACGCAGGTGGGGGCGAGCACGGGACGCACGACGTCGCCGTGCGCGGAGAAGATCGCCTGGAAGAGGTCGGACTGCTCCGACTTGGTCGGCATCCCGGTCGACGGGCCGCCGCGCTGGACGTTGACGATCACGAGGGGCAGCTCCGCGATCGTCGCGAGGCCAAACATCTCGGTCTTGAGGGACATGCCGGGCCCCGAGGTCGCGGTCATCGCCTTCTTGCCCCCGAACGACGCTCCGAGCGCGGCGCCGATGCCGGCGATCTCGTCCTCGGCCTGCAGCACCACCCCGCCGTACTTCCAGACTTCGCGCGTGAAGAACTGCATGATCTCGGTCGAGGGGGTGATCGGGTACCCGCCGAAGAAGTCGCAGCCGGCGAAGATCGCGGCGGCCGCGCAGAGGTCGTTGCCGTCGACGAGCATCTTCGGGCGGCCGCGGGTCGGCAGCGCCATCGCTCGCGGCGTCGCGAGCGGATGGGCTTCGGCGAACGCGACGCCGAGGCCGAACGCCGCGTCGTTGGCGGCCACCAGCGCTTCGCCCTTGGACGCGAACTTCTTCCTGAGCCCGGCCAGGATGGCGTCGCGCGGGATGCCGAACCAGCCGGAGAGGAGCCCGAGCACGACGCTGTTCTTGCCCTTCTCGTTGCCGGTGGCCTTGCGCGCCATGTCGCCGAACGGCACCGCGAACGCCTCGGCAGGGGTGACGGTCAACGGGAGCGCGTCGGGTCGGACCCCGGTCTTCTCCTCGTAGAGCACGACCGTATGGCGATCGACGGGGAGCTCGGCTCCGAACCGTGCGAAATCCTCCCAGTTGAGGATGACCGCGACGTCGAGGGCGCCGCCCGGGTTCAGAACGGGCGCCGTTGCGAGACGGACGCGACATGACGACTCGCCGCCGCGAATCTGCGAGCCGAAGCTCTTCGTCATCATGGCGTGGTAGCCTTCGATGGCGCAGGCGGCGATCAGCGACTCGCCGGCGCTCACGATCCCGTCGCCGCCCGAGCCGGCCATCCCGATCACAAGGTCGCGAACCATCAGCCACTCGCGGGCGAGCAAGCGCGATGCCATGGCGGGCCGTGCGCCAAACCCTTGCCGGGGGCGACCTCGGCCCAGGGGCGGGCGGCGATCTTCTCGTTCTTCGGAGAGAGGCCCGCCCGATCGTCGCGCGGACGGGAATCCGGCGGGCGCGCCTCAGCGCAGATCGCGGGGGACGATGCCGTAGGCGATCAGCCCGCCGACGACGGCGGCGCACGTCGACCACGTGCGCGCGAGCCACGGATCGAGCGCCACCCACCAGTCGAGGAGCGCGTCGAAGCGCTCGACGCCCATGAGCGGCGTCAGGAGGCCGACCGCGAACGTCGCCGCGCCGAGAGTGCGGAAGGCGAGCGGCGCGCGCGATTGCGGCGCCGCCGCGAACAGCGCCGCGCCGAGCACGAGCCGCACGAGGGCCGCTACCAGCAACCCGAACGGCCCGTGGAACGCGGTCGCCAGGGCGGCGAGCCAGCTCGGAACGACCGCGCCGATCGTCCCGATCACGAGGGTGAGCGTTCCCAGGGTGAAGGCGATGAAGGCCATGTCGCGTGTCGCGAGGGGCGCCGGCGACACCGGCGCCCCTCGCGGGTCATAGCGCGTCTCCGGTGGAGGTTTCGAGCGCCCCCTTCGCCTTGCCGTTCCGGAATCGATCCTCTACAAAAACGCGACCCTGGAGCCGCCGCGCCCCGCGGCCGCATTCGGCAAAGGAGCTTCGATGGATTTCTGGACGAGATTCGCCATCCACACCGTCATCGTGGCCGTCGGCCTCGGGCTCTTCCTCCGCACCCTCTACGGGCGCGCGCGGGTCCTGCAATCGGTGCGCTGGACGAACCTCTTCGACAAGATCCCCGAGCGCATCCAGGCGCTCCTCGTGCTCGGCTTCGGACAGAAGAAGTTCCTGATCGACCGGCGCGAGAAGTCGGCCGGCTGGATGCACTTCTTCATCTTCTGGGGCTTTACGATCCTCGGCCTGCGGGTTGCGACGGCCTTCGCCCAGGGATGGTTCGGGCTCGACTTCCACCTGCCGCTGCTCGGCGCCGACACGCTCGGCGGCCCCTACCTGCTGGTGAAAGACCTGATCGAGGTCTTCGTGCTCGTGAGCATCGGCTACGCGCTCGCGCGCTGGCTGATCATCCACCCCCACCGCCTCTACGGCTTCCGCCCCGCCGAGGACCGGCTCGCCGGCCAGCATCACGTCGAGGCGATCGTCATCCTCTGCTGCATCGGCGGCATCATGCTGACCGATCTCTGCTTCGAGGCCGGACGTTACCTCGCGCTCGCGGGCGTCGAGCACGTCGAGCTCGAGCGCACGTGGACGCCGGTCGCGTCGACGCTGGCGGGCGTCCTGCCGCTCTCGCCGAGCGGCGCCCGCGTCCTCTCCGAGGTCGGCTGGTGGGGGCACAACCTGCTCATCCTGTTCATGCTGAACCTGCTCCCGCTCTCGAAGCACTTCCACATCATCACCGGCCTCCCGAACACCTTCTTCCGGAAGCTCGAGCCGCTCGGCGCGCTCTCGAAGATGGACCTCGAGAACGGCACGACCTTCGGCACCTCGCGGATCGACCAGTTCACCTGGAAGCAGGTGCTCGACATGTACACCTGCACCGAGTGCGGCCGCTGCTCGTCGAACTGCCCCGCGACGCTCACGGGGAAGCCGCTCGCCCCTCGCCAGCTCATGCTGAACCTGCGCGACTACCTCTACGAGGTCCAGGACGAGCTGATCGCGAAGCGCGCGGCGGCGCCGAAGCCTCCCGAAGGGGCAGAGGGATCCGAGCTCCCCGAGGTCGGCAAGAACGTCGTCGGCGACGAGAGCGTCATCCACGACGAGGTGCTGTGGAGCTGCAACACCTGCCGTGCGTGCGAGGAGGCGTGCCCGGTCATGATCGAGTACGTCGACAAGATCGTCGACATGCGCCGGCACCTCGTCCAGGAGGAGGCGCGCTTCCCGAGCGAGCTGAACCGCGTCTTCAAGGGCATGGAGACGCAGTCGAACCCGTGGGGCCTGGGCGCCGACAAGCGCGACGCCTGGACCGAGGGGCTCGCATTCGAGATCAAGCGCTGGTCCGATCACCCCGAGAGCGAGTGGCTCTACTACGTCGGCTGCGGCGGCGCCTTCGACGACCGCAACAAGAAGACGACGATCTCCTTCGCCAAGATCCTGAACCGCGCCGGCATCGACTTCGCGATCTTCGGCAAGGAGGAGCTCTGCAACGGCGACTCGGCGCGCCGCCTCGGCAACGAGTACCTCTACCAGAGCATGGCGCAGATGCTGGTCGAGCAGATGAACGGCGCGGGCGTGAAGAAGGTGATCGTCAACTGCCCGCACTGCTTCAACACGATCAAGAACGAGCTGCCGCAGTTCGGCGGCTCCTACGAGGTCGTCCATGCCGCCGAGCTCGTGAAGCAGCTGCTCGCGTCGGGAAAGATCCGGGTACAGGGGAACGGCCTCGCGTCGAAGGCCGTCACCTACCACGACTCCTGCTACTACGGGCGGTCCAACTCGATCTACGACTCGCCGCGCGAGGTCATCAAGTCGGTCACCGGCACGATGCCGAACGAGATGGAGCGCCACGGGCGGGCCGGCATGTGCTGCGGCGCCGGCGGCGGCCGGATGTGGATCGAGGAGGATCCCGACAAGCGCGTGAATCTGCTGCGCACCGATCAGGCGCTCGAGACCCATCCCGAGGTCGTCGCGGTCTCGTGCCCGTTCTGCATGACGATGATCGGGGACGGCATCAAGGCGAAGGACGCCGAGGACAAGGTCCAGGCGCTCGACGTCATGGAGATGATCGAGCGGAGCCTCGTCTGAGCGTTTGAAGGGAGTCGCGCCGGTGATGAGGTGACGCCGGCGCGTCGTCGGCGCTCAGGCGTCGGCGGTGCTCAGGGCGTGCGGCACGCCGCCGGCAGGGCCTCCGGCCGCGCCGCGAGCTGCGACGCGCACGCCGTGTCGAAGGCTGCGATGCACTCGACGCAGGCCGCGACGCCGGGGAGGTCGGCGACCGGGATCGCGCCGCACGCGGCGCCGCCCGGGACGGTGCGCGCCGGACACGCCGTGATGGCGAGCGCCGCGGGCGCGATGTCGGGTGCGCCCTGACACCGCTTGTCGTCGCCGCCACAGACCTTGCAGAGCGCGGCGCGGAGCTTCGTCGCCTTGGCGGCGATGCGGGCCGCGGTTCTCGCGTCGGGACAGGCCCCGGCGATCCTGCCGCGCGCCACGGCGTCCTCGCAGCGCGCGAGGAGGGCCGCGACGCCGCGATGGTGGGCGGCGACGGCCTTGCCGAAGCCGCGCTGGCAGGCGAGGAGGTTCGGCTCGGGCGCGGTTGCGTACGCCATCGTCAGCAGGTCCCCGGCGGCGCTGCGGATGCCGCAGTCGAGGCAGGACGAGACGTCGTCGAAGCTCGCGATGGCGTTCGTGCATCCGCCGGCGTATCCGGGGCAGGCGGCGCCGAAGCCGGCGGCGGCGGGCGGCAGCGCGCGGCATGCCCTGGTGATCGCGGCGGTGCGCTTGGCGGCGGCGGCCGCGATCCTGGCGAGCGCCGGCGCGTCGGGGCAGGGACCGGGAATCCTCGCCCGGAGGCGCTGCGTGTCGCAGGCGACCCCCGCGTTCACGAAGGCGGCGGAGAACCTGGCGGCGGCGCGGATGACGGCGCGGCGGCACGCGCGCTCCGCCTTCCCCGGCGCCGATGCCGGCGTCGCCGTCGCGCTCGGCGTCGCTTGGGGCGCGAGCGGAGCGCAGGCGCCGCCGTTGTTGCACGCGGTCGCGGCGGCGAGCGCGAAGTCGGCGGCGTTGGCGCCGGAGGCGCCCGTGCCCTGGATGCGCGTCAGCGACCGCGTGCCGTCGCCGGGAAGCAGGCTCGTCGGCGCGCCGGACTGGGGCCGGGTCGCGTGGACGTAGCCGCCGTAGGCGACGCAATCGACGTAGCTCTCGGGCTTGTCGAAGTCCCAGGACGAAGGGTCCGGCGCGCTCGCGGCGGGCGCGCCCCAGCACACCATGCCGCTCGGGCGGAGCACGCCGGCGGGAATGACGAAGTCGGGCGCGACGCCCGTCGCGGCCGCGAACGCGGCGGTCGCGTAGAGCACGTTCCGGCCGCTCGTCCCGTCCGCGACCCCGGTGGGCGTCAGCAGGAGCGCGCCCGCGACGCCGTCCTTGTCGAACACGGTGAGCCGCGTGTTCGCGAGATCGATCTGGCCGGCCGCATCGAGGCGGAGCTCCACGAACTGCACGTTCGGATCGCCGAGGAACCCCGCGCCGAGCTCGCTGATGCTGACGAGGCGGAAGGCCGCCGCGGCCGGGCGCGGACACAGGCAGAGGAGGATGAGGCCGAGAATCAGGCGCGCGAGGGGACGGCGCATCGGGCTCCTAGGGTCGGCGTCGGGCGCGCGACTGTCAAGGTGGGAACGCGCGGCTCGATCGCTCGGATGCCGTGCGGTTCGCGCAGCCCGGCGTGAAGGGGAGGCCCGCCGCGGCGCGCAGGATCTGCACGCCGTCCGTGACGCCGATCGCGCCGTTGCCGTCGACGTCGCAGCGCGCCGGACCGCACGCGGAGTCGAGCTGGGCCGCGGCGCGCAGGATCTGCACGGCGTCGCTCACCGAGCGCGCGCCGTTGCCGTCGACGTCGCCGCAGTCGTCGTCGCCGCCGCCGCTCGCGACGATGCGGCACGCGGCGTCGCAGCCGTCGGTGTCGTCGGCGTTGCCGTCGTCGCACTGCTCGACGGGCGCGTCGACGGCGCCGTCGCCGCAGGGCGAGAAGATCACGACCTCCCCGCCGTCGTCGGTCGGCGCGCCGACGGCGACGCTTCGTCCGAGTGCCGCGACCGCGCGCCCGAAGCCCGGGCCCGCGCCGTCCGCGGGCAGCGACTCGAAGACGTTGCCGTTGGCGTCGTGGAGGTGTACGGCGCCGACGTCGCCGCCCGATGGCGCGCCGATCGCGAGCAGCCCGCCGGCGTACGCGAGGGACGCGCCGAAGGACGCGCCGCCGAGTCCGGGCGGCGGGTCGATCGTGCCGAGATAGACGCCGAAGCCGACGTCGAAGACGTTCACCTGCGGGTTCTCGGTGGCGGCGAGGGTCGCTCCGTTCACCGCCATGGCCGAGCCGAAGCGGCGGGCGTCGCCGTGGCGGGTGCCGACGAACCCGACCGCCCGCCCGGTGCGCACGTCGAACATGTGGATGCCGACGGGGTGCGCGGCGGCGATCAGGATCGTGCTCCGCCCGACGAGCGCGAGCGAGAGGACGCCGCGGCGGCTCGGGTCGGGGATCGGGTAGGTGCGGACGAGGTTTCCGGAGGCCGGATCGTAGAGGGAGCCGCCGCCGGCGCCGCCGACGAGCACGTGCTCGCCGACGCCGAGCGCGATCGCGCCCGGACAGCAGATCGTCCGGATCGGGCCGCCCGCCTCGTCGAAGACCGTGACCGAGCCGTCGAGCCCGTCCGCCTCGTCCCCGGGAGCGATGCCGACGAGCGGCTGTTCGCCGACCGCGCCGACCGAGAACTGCCACCAGCGGTCGGCGCCGACCTCGACGCGGAGATCGTCGATGCGCTCACCCGTCGCCGGATCGAAGAGGTAGGCGTAGGCGTCGGTGCTGCCCGCGGTGCCGAGATTCGGCGCGCCGACCAGGAGGCGCGTCCCGACCGCGGAGAGCGCGGCGCCGAAGTGGCCGCCGTTCTCGGCCACCGAGAGACGGCGGATCGGCCGGTAGTGCGGGGCGTCGGGCGGCGCGGCGGCGCTCGGCGTTGCGGTGAGCGTTGCGGTGAGCGCCGCGCCGAGCGCGAGCGTCGCGCCGAGCGCGCGCGCGCCGCCGGCGGGCACTCGGCGGTACGCCGGCATCCGGGCGAGCGGCGGCAAGAAAAACGCGACGAGCGCGGCGCGGAAACGCCGTCGCTCGTCGCCGGAAGTGAACGTGGGACCGGCCCTCAGTGTTTCAGCTTCGCGACCGCGTCCTTCATCTCTGGCACCGCCTTGAAGAGATCGGCGACGAGGCCGTAATCGGCGACCTGGAAGATCGGCGCCTCCTCGTCCTTGTTGATGGCGACGATGACCTTCGAGTCCTTCATGCCCGCGAGGTGCTGGATCGCGCCGGAGAGGCCGACGGCGACGTATAGCTCGGGCGCGACCACCTTGCCCGTCTGGCCGACCTGGAGATCGTTCGGCACGAAGCCGGCGTCGACCGCCGCGCGGCTCGCGCCCATCGCGGCGCCCAGCTCGTCGACGAGCGGCTCGAGCACGATCTTGAAGTTCTCGCCGTTCTTGAGGCCGCGGCCGCCGGAGACCACGATGCGCGCCTCGGTGAGCACGGGGCGATCCGACTTGATCTCCTCGAGCCCGACGAACCTGGTCTTGAGGGCCGCTTCGTCGAGGGTCGCCGCGACCTTCTCGACGCTGCCGGCTCCGCCTTTGGCCGCCGCGTCGAACGCGGTGGCGCGGACCGAGATGACGCGCGGGGCGCCCTCGAGCTTGACGGTCGCGAAGACGTTGCCGGCGTACATCGGGCGGACGACCGTGCCGTCGGCATTGATGCCCGTGATGTCCGCGGCCAGGGGCGCGCCGAGCCGGGCGGCGAGGCGCGGCGTCATGTCCTTGCCGATCGCGGTCGCGGTGGCGACGATCGTGTCGATGCCCTTCGCCTGCACGAGGGCGGCGAGCGCGGCCGTGTAGGCGTCCGCGACGTAGTGCTCGAGCCGCGCGTGCTCGACCTGGAAGACGGTTGTCATGCCGTACGAGGCCGCCTCGCTCGCGAGCGCATCGAGGCCGCCCGCGCCCATCACCACGGCGTGGCAGCTGCCGCCGAGCTTCGCCGCGGCGTCCTGGCCGGCCGCGAACGCGATCAGCGTCGTCTTCGGAAACTTGCCGTGTACATGCTCCGCAAATACGAGAACGTCGCCCATGGGTCGCTCCTAGATCACTTTCGCTTCGGTATGGAGAAGATGGACGAGTTCCTCGACGGAGGCGACCTTCTTGCCCGCCTGTCGTTTCGGCGGCGGCTCCATCTTCACGAGTCTCGCCTTGGGCGCGACGTCGACGCCGAGCGCGCCCACCTCGATCTCCTTCAGCTCCTTCTTGCGCGCCTTCATGATGCCGGGGAGCGAGGCGTAGCGGGGCTCGTTCAAGCGGAGGTCGGTGGTGACGATGCCGGGGAGCGGGAAGGAAAGGGTCTCGAGGCCGCCGTCGACTTCGCGCGTGACGGTCGCCGTCTTCTGGTCGCCCGCGAGCTCGAGCTTGGACGCGAACGTCGCTTGCGGCCAGCCGAGCAGCTCGGCGGCCATCTGGCCGACCGCGTTCGAGTCGTCGTCGATCGACTGCTTGCCCATGACCACGAGGTCGGGCTGCTCGCTCTCGATGACCTTCACGAGGACGCGCGCCACCGCGAGCGGCTCGAGGCCGTCCTCGGCGACCACCAGAATCGCGCGGTCGGCGCCCATGGCGAGGCCGGTGCGGAGCTGCTCCTGCGCGACCTTGGCGCCGACGCTCACGAGCACGACCTCGGAGCCGGCGACCTTCTCTTTGATGCGCAGCGACTCCTCGACGGCGATCTCGTCGAAGGGGTTCACGACCCATTTGATGTTGTCGGCGACGATGCCCGAGCCGTCGGGCTTCACCTTGATGCTGGTTTCCGGATCGGGAACGCGCTTGACGGTGGCGAGAATCTTCACGGCGTCGGCCTCCTTCGGCTTCGAAAAAACGCGCCACCTAACACGGTACAAAAAAACCGGTCAAGCGGCCGCGGCAAACGCCGTTAGCGAAAGGCCGCGCTTCTTCAGGGATGGAACCCGAGGCGTCCGGACAGGTCCTGCCCGGCTTTGACGACCAGCGGCGCGAACTCCTTTTGCATGCGCTCGGCCGTGAGGCGATAGGCCGGTCCGCTGATCGCGAGTGCGCCTACCACGCGCCCCGTGTAGTCCTTGATCGGCGCCGCGACCGCGCGCACGTCATCGACGTGCTCGCCCGCGTCGACCGTGTAGCCGTTTTCGACGGCGGCCTTCAGTTGCTGGAGCAGCGCGCTGCGCTCGGTGACGGTCTTGGCGGTGAAGCGCTTGAGCGTTTCCGGCAGGCGCGTCTTCTGCTCCTCCTCGGTGGCGAAGGCGAGCTGCGTCTTGCCGACCGCGGTCGCGTGCAGCGGCAGCGTCTCCCCGATCGTCGAAACGACCCGCACCGGCTGATCCGCTTCGACGCCGGCAAGCGGCACCATGCCGCCCGGGCGCGCGACCGCGACGTACGTGCTCTCGTGCGCGTGCTTGACGAGTCCCTCCATCACCGGCCGCGCCTGGCGGAGGAGCCCCATGCGGCTCACGTACGCTTGCCCGAGGTGGAGGCTGCGCAATCCGAGCCGGTAGTTCTCGGTCGCCTTGTTCTGCTCGATGTAGCCGCGCGATTCGAGGGTCGCGAGCAGCCGGAAGATGTTGTTTTTGTGAAGCTTCAGCCGCGTCGAGAGCTCGGTCACGCCGAGCTCGTCGGCGTCGCCGAAGAACTGCTCGAGCACGTCGAGCGCATGCGAGACGGAGCGGATGATGTAGTTCGATTTTTCGCGCCGGACCATGGGGAATCGGTTTGGAAAGGCGTTTTAGGGCTAGTGGGTTCACCCCGCCTTGTCAATGGAAGGTACGGACCGCGGCGCGGCGGCGGCGCGGCGGCCGCCGGAACGCTTCCGCACCGCTGAAATCAAGGCGGAGCGCATCGGCGGACGCCCGTCCCGGCCGCCGCGCCGGAACGTTCGAAACGTGTTTTCAGACGGGCGCGATCAGGCGACCGCCTCACGCCCATCGCCGTGGCGTGCCGGCGCGCGGCGGAGCGGCAGCGGCTCGCGGCGCGTCGTTGGCGGGTCGCTCTCGCCGAGGAAGCGCCGCACGGACTCGAGCCATTCGAGCTGGGCCTGGTAGCTGCGTCGCGCCGCATCGGCGACCAGCCAGCGCACGCGTCCGCCGTGCGACATCGGCGCGCGGGCGACGAGCGCCCGCAGCGTCTCCGTCGCCTCGTGATAACGGCGCGCCTCGGCCGCGAAGCTTCGCAGCACGCGAGCGACGTCGCCGGGATCGCAGAAGACGAGCTTCACGAAGAGCGGATCACGCACGGGGCGCAATCGCCCGACCGGCGCGGCCATCCATCGCGCGAGGGCCTGGCGGCCGCGGGGGCGGATCGCGAACGCGGCGCGCGCGGCGTCGCCGTCGCCGTCGTCGTGGACGCGGCTGCGCGAGACCATCCCCTCGCGCCGTAGCCGCTCGAGCGTGGAGTACACTTGCCCGGAGTTGAGCTGCCAGAACTCGCCGAGAATGCGTTCGAAGCGGAGCTTCAGCTCGTAGCCCGTGAGGTCGCGCTCCGTGAGGAGCGCCAAGAGAGCGTGCTTGACCGGCATGGCGGATCTCCTTTCGGCGCGGCTCGGTGCAACGCGGATGCCAGGGCGGAGGTCCGTGCCGCCGCGCGCGCCGCGCCCGCGTCGGGCCGCCGCGCGTCCGGTCGGGGCGCGGCGTCTGTCGGGACGGCCGACACGCGCCGTCCGTCGGGTGGGCGTCGCGGGCGCGGCGCGACCGGCAGCGCGGGTGCGGCGTGACCGGCGTCGCGCGCGTGGCGCCGGCCCGCGCGCTCTGCTAACGGGTCGTCGCCATGGCGCTACGGATCGTGCTCTTCGGGCAGGCCGCGTTCGCGGAGAAGGTGCTGGAGGGGTTGATCGCGCGCGGCGACGACGTCGCCGCGGTGTACTGCGCGCCCGACGCGGGCGGCAAGCCGGATCCGCTCAAGGTCGCGGCGCTCGCCGCCGGCATCCCGTGCCGCCAGCCGCCGAGCTACAAGGCGGAGGCGGTGCGCGCCGAGGTTGCCGCGCTCGCACCGGAACTCATCGTGCTCGCGTACGTCACCCTGATCGTGCCCGAGGCCGTGATTGCGATTCCGAGCAAGGGCGCGATCTGCTTCCACCCTTCGCTCCTGCCGCGCCGCCGCGGCGGCAGCGCCATCAACTGGACACTGATCGAAGGCGACCCGAAGGCCGGCGTCACGGTCTTCTGGACCGATGCCGGCATCGATACGGGTCCGATCCTCCTCCAGCGCGAGATCGAGATCGGCCCCGACGACAGCGCCGGCTCGCTCTACTACCAGCGCATCTTCCCCGCCGGGGTCGCGCTCGTCCTCGAAAGCGTCGCCCTCATCGACGCGGGCCGTGCCCCGCGCCTTGCGCAGGACGAAGCGCTCGCCTCCTACGAGCCGCTCTGTCGCGATCCGCACGCCGCGATCGACTGGACGAAGCCCGCGCAACGGGTCCACGATCTGATCCGCGGCTGCGATCCGCAACCCGGCGCGTACACCCTCGTCGGCGCGCAACGCCTGCGCCTCTACGACAGCCGCCGCGCCGACGGCGAGGGCGCTCCCGGGACGATACTCGCGCTCGGCCCCGAGGGCATGACGGTCGCGACCGGGGCGGGCGCCGTCCGCGTCGCCAAAGCCCGCATCGACGGCGCGAAGGACAAGCTCGCGGCCGCCGACGTCGCGCGCGCGCTCGGGCTCGCCGCCGGTCGTCGGCTCGGCTGACGGCTCTCCCGGGCGCTTCTCGACCCGTTCGTCTCCTGCCTCGACCGAGGGGTCGCGGCGCTCAGCCGAAGTCGAGGACGACGAGCACCTGTCCGGGCTCGATCGTGGCGCCCGCGGCGACGTGGACCTCCTGCACGGACGCCTCATCTTCGGCGCTCACGATCGTCTCCATCTTCATCGCTTCGAGCACGACGAGCGGGTCGCCGGCACCCACCCGCTGGCCGACCTCGACGCGGACCGCGAGCACCTTGCCCGGCATCGGCGCCGTGACCCGCGGGGAGCGCGCGCCGCCGGCGACGCCGAGACGCGCGTCGTCGCCCGCGACGCAGTGGTACACGGCGCCGTCGAGCGCGATCCACACCGCGTCGCGGTCGCGGATGATCGTCGCCGCGACGGTGCGGCCGCCGACCCTCACACGCCAGGTCGCGCCGTCGCGCACGATCGCGAGCGCCAGCGGCGCGCCGTCGACGCGCGCGGTGAGCGCGTCGTCGCGGCCGTGGGCCTCGACGACGTGCGGGCGGCCGTCGACGACAATGGTGCGCCGGACGCTCATCGCGCCGCGCCCGGACGCCAGGCGCCGAGGCTCTCCCACGGGCTCGGCGCCGCCGCGGCGTCGGGGGCGCCGTCGCGGCGCGCCGCCGGGCCCGCGAGCGCGAGGGCGGCGAGCGCGCCCGCGAGCGCGTGGTCCGGTCCGGCCGGCGGCGTCCAGTCCGAGAAGTGCTCGGCGAGGAACTCGGTGTGGGTCGCGCCGGCCGCGAACGCCGGATGCGCGACCACGGCGGCGAGGTAGTCGCGGTTGGTGACGACCCCGAGGAACACGGTCTCGCGGAGCGCCGCGAGCATGCGCAGGCGCGCTTCCTCGCGGGTGGCGCCGTAGGTGGAGAGCTTGGCGAGGAGCGGGTCGTAGTCGACGCCGATCCGGCTGCCGACGGCGACGCCGGAATCGAAGCGCACCCACGCGCCGCTCGGCTCGCCGAGCACGCGGACGGCGCCCGTCGCCGGCAGGAAGCCGCGCGCCGGGTCCTCGGAGTAGAGCCGGCACTCGATCGCGTGCCCGCGCGTCGCGACCGCGTCGAAGGACAGGGGCGCGCCGCCCGCCACCAGGATCTGCTCGCGCACGAGGTCGAGGCCCGTGATCCACTCGGTGACCGGGTGCTCGACCTGGAGCCGGGTGTTCATCTCGAGGAAGTAGAAGCGGCCCTCGGGATCGAGCAGGAACTCGATCGTGCCCGCGCCGACGTAGGCGACCGCGGCGGCGGCCTGGATGCCGGCGTCGGTCATCGCCGTCCGGAGGCTCGCGTCGACCGCGGGCGAGGGCGACTCCTCGACGATCTTCTGGTGCCGCCGCTGGATCGAGCACTCGCGCTCGCCGAGGTGCACGACCGCGCCGTGCGTGTCGGCGAACACCTGCACCTCGACGTGGCGCGGCCGCTCGAGGTAGCGCTCGAGGTAGATGCGGCCGTCGCCGAAGGCGGCCGTCGCCTCGCGCGCCGCGGCGGCGACCGCCTCGGCGAGGTCCTCGGTGCGCCGCACGATGCGCATGCCCTTGCCGCCGCCGCCCGCGGCGGCCTTGATGACGACCGGGAAGCCGAGCCGCTCGGCGGCGGCCGCGAACGCCGCCGGCTCGGGCGCGAGAACGGGGGTCGCGGGCACGACCGGTACCCCGGCGCGCTCCATGAGCGTGCGCGCCGCGACCTTGTCGCCCATGGCGGCGATCGCCTCCGGCGGCGGGCCGATGAAGGTGAGGCCCCGGTCCCGCACTGCGGCCGCGAAGCGCGCGTTCTCGGCGAGGAAGCCGTAGCCGGGGTGGATCGCGTCCGCCCCGCTCGCGTCCGCCGCGGCGAGCAGCTTCTCGATCGCGAGGTAGCTCTCGCGCGCCGGCGCCGGGCCGATCGCGACCGCCGCGTCGGCCAGGCGCACGTGCGGCGCGTCCGCGTCGGCCTCGGAGTAGACGGCGACGCTCGGAATCCCCATGGCGCGGCAGGTGCGGATGATGCGGACGGCGATCTCGCCGCGGTTCGCGATCAGGATCTTGCGCACGCGTCCCATCGGCGGGCGGGTGTAGCACGCGGCGTCGGAGGGCGCACCCGCCGCCGGGCGCAGCCGGCGTAGCGCGTCGCCCGACGGACGGTCACACCGGCGGCGTCCCGTAGGCCGTACGAGGGCGGGACGCCCACACCTTCGTCGGCTTCCTCGCGGCCGTCCTTCCGGCGCTACAGCGGGAAGACGAAGCGCTCCCCGCCGACGGTGAACCGGTACTCCATCGCCGGGGGCCAGCGCGGTGGCGCCAGCGCCGACGCCCAGTCGGCGAGCAGGCGCGCGAGCGCCGCCGCCCGCGCGGGCTCGCGGGCCGCGAGGTCCGCGCGCTCGTAGGGGTCGTGAACGAGATCGTAGAGCACGCGGACGCCGGTGCGGTCGTCGAGGATGAGCTTGTAGGCGCCGGCGCGCACGGCCTGATGGCCCGCGGTGCGCCAGAAGAGCGCCGCATGCGGAGGATCGCGGCGCGCGCCCGTGACGAACGGCACCAGGTCGACCCCGTCGTAGGCGCGATCCGCCGGCAACGCCGCGCCGGCCGCGCTCGCGGCGGTGGCGAACACGTCGAGCGCGGAGACCGGATGTGCGAAGGTCTGGGCGGAGGCGATCCGCGCGGGCCAGCGCAGCACGAAGGGCACGTTCACGCCGCCCTCGAAGTTGCCGAGCTTGCCGCCCGCGAGCGGCGCGTTGTCGACGATGCCCATGTAGGCGGCTGCACCGTTGTCGCTCAGGAAGAAGACGAGCGTGCGCTCGGCGACGCCGGCGCGGTCGAGCGCCGCCAGGATCTCGCCGACCCCGTCGTCGAGCGCCGCGACCATGCCGTAGTAGGTGCGTCGGTCGGGATCGTCGATGCCGGCCAGCCGCTCGACGTACCGGCGAGGCGCCTGCAGCGGCGCGTGCGGCGCGTTGAAGGGCACGTAGGCGAAGAACGGCGCGTCCCGCTGCGCGACGATCCACGCGGACGCCTCGCGCGCGATCGCCGCCGTCAGGTATTCGCGCTCGTCGACGATCGTGCCGTTGCGGCGAATGGCGCTTCCGCCGCTCCGCCCGCGCCACCACTGATAGCGGTCGGCAAAATAGCGCTGATGGACGGCGGTGAGATTGGGGTCGCCCGGGTCGCCGTAGAGGCTGAAGGCGTCGTAGAAGCCGTACTGCGTCTCGAAGCCCTTGGCGGCGGGGAGCACGTCGGGGCCGAAGCCGAGGTGCCACTTGCCGAAGATCCCCGTGCGATAACCCCGCGTCCGCAGCAGCTGGGCGAGGGTGATCTCTCCGGCGGGGATCCCTTGGCGCCGCATGTCGGCGGCGGACGGGGCGGTGGGCCGCGCGAGTGCGTGCCAGCCGTGGGTCGAGAAGAAGGTGCGCGCCACCCACCACTCGAGCCGGTTGCGCGGGTAGCGGTCGTGGGTCAGCAGCTCGAAGCCGAAGCGCTGCGCGTAGCGGCCGGTCAGCAGCGCGGCGCGCGACGGCGAGCACACCGGCGAGGTCACGTAGCCGGCGGTGAAGCGGACGCCGCCGTCGGCGAGGCGCGCGAGGTTGGGGGTTGCGACGGGGGCCGCGCCGTAGAGCGGGGTGTCGTACTTTCCGAGGTCGTCGGCGACGATCACGACCACGTTCGGCTGCGTGTCCGATGCGGCGGAGGTCGCGTCGTGCAGGAAGCGCTCGGCCGCGCGCGCCGCCTCCGCGTCGACGGCGATCGCCCACCGCGGATCGGCGACCGGCCAGAGGGCCCAGGCGGCGGCGCCCAGGGCGAGGGCCGCGAGCCCGAGCGTCCGGCGCATGCGGGTCAGCGTCCCACCTGCGCGTCCAGCCACTGCACCGTCGCGTCGGCCAGCTCCGCCACGACGCCGGCGATGCTCCGCCCGGCGACCGTGTGTCCGTGGTCGCCGCCCTCGAGGCGGTGGCGGGTCGCGCCCGGGAGCTGCGCCAGCGCGCGCGTCACGACCGCCGGATCGGCGAAGGGATCGCGCGTTCCCTGCAGAAAGAGCATGGGCGCCATGATGCGTTCGAGGTGCGCGGTCCGCGGGCGCTCGGGTTTCCCGGGCGGATGCCACGGGTAGGCGAGAAGGACGAGCCCTTCGCAGGCGAGGCCGTCGGCGACGACGTGCGTGGCCATGCGGCCGCCGTACGAACGGCCGCCGAGCAGCAGGCGCCTCGCGTGCGGACGGAGGCCGAGCGCGACGTCGCGCCAGCAGCGCTCGTCGCGCGCCTGCGGTCCGGGCGTCTTCTTGCCGGCCTCGACGTAGGGCAGGTTGAAGCGCACGACCTGCAGGCCGCGCCCGGCCATCGCCTCCGCGTAGGCGACCAGCGAGGGCGTGTCGTACGTACCGCCCGCGCCGTGGGTGAGGGCGAGGAGCGTATCGCCCGGTTCGCCGTGCCACGCGGCCGCGACGGTGCCGCCCTCCCAGGCGAGCCGCGCGTCGCTCACGACGGCGCCGCCACGGCGTCCTCTGTTACGGAGCGGACGGCGAGCGTCCGCCGGCGCAGCAGCATGGCGACCGCGAGCGAGAGCGCGGCGGCGGCGAATCCCGACGCGAACGGCGCTGCGGCGCCGAGCCGCGTGAAAAGGAAGCCGCTCCACACCGGTCCGACGGTGCGCGCGGCGCTGCCCGCCGACTGCGCGAGGCCGAGGATCGCGCCCTGCTGGGCGGCACCCGCGTGTTGCGACGCGAGGCTCGCGAGCATCGGATTCGTGAGGCCGGCGCCGAGGCCGGCGAGCGCGACGCCGGTGACCAGCAGCCCCGGGGAATGGGCCGCGCCGATCGCGGCCATGCCGAGGCCGATCGCGACGGTGCCGCCGGCGAGCACGTTCACGGCCGGGAACCGCCGCGAGATCTTGCCGATCGCGCCGCCCTGCACGAGGAGCGCCATCAAGCCGTAGAGGCCGAAGAGGTGGCCCGCCTCGGTCGCCGTCCATCCGAGGCGGGCGTCGGCGAGGAGCGCCAGCGACACCTGCACGTTCGTCATGCAGATGAACGTCAGGAAGTAGATCGCCATGACGGCCAGGATCGGCACCTCGGTGAGGACGCGCCGCAGCGAGCGGTGCGGCGGACTCCCGGCCGCGCCGTCCGGGACCGCCTCCCGCGTTTCGGGCATGAGGAAGTACACGCCCGCCAGGTCGGCGAACGCGAGGAACGCGGCCGCGAGCGGGGGCGCGTTCGGATGGAGACCGCTGATCGCGCTGCCGAGCACGGGGCCGATGACGAGCCCGAGCCCGATGCCGGCGCCGATGCGGCCCATCCCGGCGGCGCGTTCGGGTCCGGACGTGACGTCGGCGACCGCGGCCTGGCAGGCGGCGAGGTTGCCGGCAGTCGCGCCGGCGAGGATGCGCGACAGGAACAGCAGGAGCAGCCATTCCCGCTCGGCCGCGACCGCGAAGACGAGCATCGCGACGCCGTTGCCGAACAGGCTCGCGAGGATGATCGGACGGCGGCCGAAGCGGTCGGAGAGGCGGCCGAGGAGCGGCGTCGCGACCGTCTGCATGAGCGCGAACGTGCCGAGCAGGAGGCCCAGGACCTCGGCCGATCCGCCCATCGACCGGACGTAGAAGGGCAGGAGGGGGATGACGATTCCGAAGCCCACCATATCGAAGAGCACGGTGGCGAAGACGAAGAAGAGGACGCGGGAGGCCATGGCGCGAGGGGCCGTATCACGGACGTGGGCCCCGCGCGACGACGCCCGACGGGTCGCGCTCCGGTTCGTGGCACGACCGGCGTCGCGCGCTGGCGCGAGCGGTCTTTCGGCCGGCGTCGCCGGCGGGCGGGCCGCCCGCTGCCTCCGCTTCCGGCCTTTCGGCGGCGCTGCGGTGTGGGGATCGCGCCGAGATGCTGCCGCTCCGGGGCGGGTATGACGGCTCGGCGTGGAGTGTGTTAGGGGGCGGCATGGCGAAGTTCGCGATCGTCGGCTCGGGGGCCTGGGGAACGGCGCTCGCCGCGCACGCGGCGCGGCTCGGGCACGCGGTGACGCTGTGGGCGCTCGAGCCCGACGTCGCCGAGGAGATCCGGACGCGGCACGTGAACTCGATCTACCTGCCGGGGCTGCCGCTGCCGGAGAGCCTCGATGCGACCGCCGACGTCGGCGCCGCCGTCGCGGGGGCCGAGGTCGTGATCCTGGTGCCGCCCTCGTCGCATCTGCGTTCGGTCGTCACGAAGGTGGCGCCGATGCTGGCCGGTGGGACGATTCTCGTCGTCGCGACCAAGGGCATCGAGGAAGGCAGCTTGAAGCTCATGTCGGAGGTCGTGATCGAGGCGGCGCCCGAGATCGAGGAGCGGCTCGTCTTCCTGTCCGGCCCGAGCTTCGCGAAGGAGGTGGCGCGCGGCCTGCCGACCAACGTCGTGGTCGCCTCCGAGGACATCGGTGCGGCGCACGCGGTCCAGGGTCTGGTCCACGCGCCGAACTTCCGCAGCTACGCGAGCGCCGATCCGACGGGGGTGCAGGTCGGCGGCGCCATCAAAAACGTGCTCGCGGTCGCGACCGGCGCCTGCGACGGCCTCGGCTTCGGCGACAACGCGCGCGCCGCCGTCATCACGCGCGGGCTCGCGGAGATGACGCGGCTCGGGGTCGCGCTCGGCGCCAATCCGCTCACGTTCCTCGGCCTCTCCGGCGTCGGCGACCTCGTGCTCACCTGCGCCGGCGACCTCTCGCGCAACCGCACGCTCGGGAAGCAGCTCGCGCTCGGCGTCGAGCCGAAGGCCTACCTGGCGAGCCAGCGCTCGGTCGCCGAGGGCTACTCGACCTCGGCGGCGGCGACGGCGCTCGCGCGGAAGCTCGGCGTCGAGATGCCCATCACCGAGAACGTCTACGAGGTCCTGCACCGCGGCCGCCCGTTGAAGGACGCGGTGAAGATGCTGCTCGAGCGCGGCTACAAGGACGAGCTCCACGGCATCGGCTGAGCGGATCGCGGCACCTGCCGTGCGTATTCGCGTGCCAATCCGGGGGTTCAGAACGGATGCGATCCTGTCGATAGACGACCCGGGCGCGACCCGATGCTCATCCCGGTCGGACACGACGTCGACGGCCTGCGGCGGTGGCCGATCGTCACCTTCGCGATCATGGCCGTCTGCGTGGTCGTCTTCGCGGTCGGGCGGCGCGGCCCGGCGGCCGATGCCGAGCTGATCGGCGAGCGCTTCGAGGCGGCGGCCGGCTATTGGTTCGAGCACCCGGAGCTTCGGGCCCATCCGCTTCTGCGCCGCTGGATCGAGTACGCGATCGACGCCGAGGAGCCCGAGGTGCAGGCCGAGCTGCGCGCGCATCTCGAGGCGGACGACGAGGCGACGCCGCTCCAGGACGTGCGCCAGGCGAAGCTCGACGAGCTCACCGCAGCGTGGCTCACGGCGCTGCGCGACGGACCGGCCGGGCGCCAGGGCCTCATTCCGAGCGAGGCCGCGCCGGCGCGCTATCTCACCCACCTCTTCGTGCACGGCGACTTCTTGCACCTGGCCTTCAACATGCTGTTCCTCTACCTGTCGGCGCCGTTGATCGAGGACGTCTGGGGGCGGCCCTTCTTCGCGCTTTTCTATCTGCTGGTCGGGGTCGGATCGGCCTTCCTTTTCGTCCAGCAGTACCCCGACCTCGCGATCCCGCTGGTCGGAGCGTCCGGCGCGGTCGCGGGCGTCCTCGGGGCGATGCTCGTCCGCCATCCGCAGACCCGCATCCGCATC
>WBZR01001708.1_pt1 | contig 25978 bp, 22 predicted proteins | sample 5204231 | NCBI WGS metagenome assembly WBZR01 (sample SAMN12412403, study PRJNA552823) | activated sludge metagenome | isolation source: activated sludge from anammox sidestream of wastewater treatment plant... | place: USA: Virginia | collected 2017-08
GAGTGAGCGCCTCCGGAACGGCCGCGCGGCGCTCATTCGGTGACTCCTTCGATGAGCCGGCTGTTCCAGACGTAGGCCAGCATCAGCACGAGCAGGAAGACGAAGAAGCCGAAGGTCGCGAGCAGCCAGCCGGTGAGCGGCTGCGCGCCCAGCGCCCAGATGAACAGGAACACGGTCTCGAGGTCGAACAGGATGAAGACGATCGCCACCGCGTAGTACTTGATCGGCACGGCCTTGACGTTGAGCGTGTCGACCGGAGTGGCGCCGCACTCGAAGGGTTCGAGCTTGAGCGCCGTCGGCCTGGGCTTGGGGCCGAGCCAGCGGTTCAGCGTCAGCATCAACGCGACGTTGGCGAGGATGAAGGCGAACCACAGGCCGAAGGCGGCGTAGGGACTCACGCGTTCAGCCTCCGCGCTGCGCGCCGCGCGATTCGTGCCCGGAAGCGGCCCGGCGCGCTCATGTCACTTCAGCCCCTGCCTGGCCATCGCGCGCCGCAGGTAGGCGATCTGGGTGGCCAGCGGCAGGTCCTTCGGGCACAGGTCGTGGCAGGCGAGCAGCGACATGCAGCCGAACACGCCGTCGTCGTCGCCGACGACGGCGTACCAGTCCTCGTCGCTGCGGGCGTCGCGCGGATCGAGCCGGAAGCGCGCCACGCGGCCGAGGCCGACGGCGCCGACGAAGTCCTCGCGCATGCGCGCCGTGCCGCAGCCGGCGACGCAGCAGCCGCACTCGATGCAGCGGTCGAGCTCGTAGATGCGCTCGGCCAGCTCCGGATCCATCGGCTGCTCGATGCGGTCGATGTCGGGCGCGGCCTGCTTCAGGTGCAGCCAGCCGCGCAGGCGCTCGCTCATCGAGCGCATCCACTTGCCGGTGTCGACCGAGAGATCGCCGATCAGCTCGAAGAAGGGCAGCGGCGCCAGCGTGATGCGGCTGCCGTGGTCGCGCGTGAGCGTGCGGCAGGCCAGGCCCGGCTTGCCGTCGATCACCATCGCGCAGCTGCCGCAGATGCCGGCGCGGCAGACGAAGTCGAACTGCAGCGAGGGGTCGAGCTTCTCGCGGATCTCCCCCAGGGCGATGAAGAGGGTCATGCCCTCGGCTTCCTCGAGCTCGTAGCTCTGCCAGTGCGGCACGCTGGCGGCGTCGCGCGGGTTGTGGCGCAGCACCTGCAGCTGCAGGCGCCGGCCCGGCGCCGCCGCGCCGCCGCTGCCGGCGCGCGGAACCACCCTGACCGGTACCTCGTTCACGGGCCGAACCTCTCGTCGATGCGCTCGTTGCGGCCGCGCAGCGCGGCGGGCAGCAGGTGCGCGTAGGGCATCAGCGCCTGCTGCACGGCAAAGCGCTCGCTGCCCGGCTGCGCCGCCATGCGTTCGCGCAGCGCGGCGACCTCGGCGGCGCGGCGCGCCGTGTCGGGGTGGTCGATGTAGTCCTTGGCGCCGTAGCCGCGCCAGCCCGGCGGCAGCTCCATCGCCATCACGTCGAGTGCCTCGTACTCGAGCGTGGGCAGCGTGGCCTCGCCGCTCCAGCGCGCCAGCGTGCGCACGAGCCACCGCGCGTCGTCGCGGCGCGGGAAGTCCTCGCGGAAATGCGCGCCGCGGCTCTCGGTGCGCATGAGCGCGCCGTAGGCCACGCTGAGCGCCACCTTGAGCATCTTGCGCACGCGGTAGGCGGTGACGAGCTCGGGGTTGGCCCCGGCGCTGGCGTTGCGCAAGCCGATGCGGCGGCTGCGCAGCAGCAGCTGCTGCAGCTCGTCGACGGCGGCCTGCAGCTCCGCGCCCTTGCGGAAGATGCCGACCTGCGCCGTCATGATCTCCTGCATGCGCGCACGCAGCGCCGAGGCGTCCTCGCTGCCGCCGCCGCTGGACAGCGCGTCGAGCTCGGCCTGCTCGCGCTGCACGAACTCGCGCACCAGGCCCATCGGCACCGTGATGTCGTTGTCGGCGCGGTCGCAGAAGTCGGCGATCGCCTCGCCGACGATGCGCCCGGCCACCACCGTCTCGGCCACCGAGTTGCCGCCCAGGCGGTTGAAGCCGTGCATGTCCCAGCAGGCGGCCTCGCCCGCGGCGAACAGGCCGGCCAGCGTCGGGCTCTGGCCGCTGGCGTCGGTGCGCACGCCGCCCATCGTGTAGTGCTGCGCCGGCCGCACGGCGATGAAGTCCTTGACCGGATCGGTGCCGAGGAAGCTGCGGCAGATCTCGTAGACCTCGCGCAGCTGGGTCTTGATGTGGCGCTCGCCGAGCAGCGTGATGTCGAGCCAGAGGTGCTCGCCCCAGCGGCTGCCGACGCCCTTGCCGCCGGCGATGTGCTGCTCCATGCGCCGGCTGACGACGTCGCGCGAGGCGAGTTCCTTCTTCTCGGGCTCGTAGTCGGGCATGAAGCGGTGGCCGTCGACGTCCCTGAGCAGGCCGCCGTCGCCGCGGCAGCCCTCGGTGACGAGGATGCCCGCCGGGAAGATGCCGGTCGGGTGGAACTGCACGGCCTCCATGTTGCCGAGCGCGGCCACGCCGGTCTCGAGCGCGAGCGCGTGGCCGATGCCTTCGCAGATGACGGCGTTGGTGGTGACGCGATAGAGCCGCCCGGCGCCGCCGGTGGCGATGGCGGTGGCCTTGGCCAGGTAGGCGGCGAGCGAGCCGTCGACGAGGTCGCGCACCACCGCGCCGCAGCAGCGCCGGCCGTCGTGGATGAGCGCCAGCGCCTCGCTGCGCTCGTGCACGGGAATGGCGTCGGCGATCGCCTGGTCGGCCACCGCCTGCAGCATGGCGTGGCCGGTGCCGTCGCTGACGTGGCAGGTGCGCCACTTCTTGGTGCCGCCGAAGTCGCGCTGCGCGATCAGGCCATGCGCTTCGTCGCGCTCGGTGATCGTGACCTTCTGGCCGTTGATGACGACCTCGCGGTCGCCCTTGCGCACGCGGCTCCACGGCACGCCCCAGGCGGCGAGCTCGCGCACCGCCTTGGGCGCGGTGGCGACGAACATGCGCACCACCTGCTGGTCGGCGCCCCAGTCGCTGCCGCGCACGGTGTCCTCGAAGTGCACGTCCTCGTTGTCGCCCTGGCCCTTGACGACATTGCCCAGGCTGGCCTGCATGCCGCCCTGCGCGGCCTTGCTGTGCGAGCGCTTGGCCGGCACCAGCGACAGCACGAGGGCGTCGTGGCCGCGGCGCTTGACGGCCACGGCCAGGCGCAACCCGGCGAGTCCGCCGCCGATCACGAGGACGTCGGTCTGGATGACCTTCACCGGCCCGGCTCCGCTGCACCGCCCGGCCGGACCCAGCCCGGAACGTACTCTTCGCCCAGGGGCGCGCCGCGGCCGGCGCGTTCGATGCCGATCTTCATGTAGGCGGCGAGCGTGGCCAGGCCGAGCACGACGAAGAACACGGTCAGCGCCCACTTGAGCGTCTTCAGCCGCGCACGGCCGGCGTCCGGGTCGGTACCCTGCAGCCAGCCCCACTTGACGGCCAGGCGATACAGGCCGATGCCGCCGTGCAGCTCGACGGCGAACAGCAGCACCAGGTACAGCGGCCACCAGGCGCCGCGCCAGACGCGGTCGCCCGAGCCGAAGGGCCCGATCGCGCCCGGATGCATCAGCATCTGGTACAGGTGCGGGAAGGCGAGGAAGAAGAGCATGAAGCCGGTGATCGCCTGCACCCACCACAGCGTGGTGTCGCCGTGGCCGAGCGCGGCGCGGTGCTGCACGAAGGCGCTGTACTGGCGCCAGCTGGCCGGGAACTTGCGCATCGCGAGGAAGGCGTGCAGCACGACGAGTGCCGCCACGGCCGCGACGACGAAGGACACCAGCACGGGCAGGCTGCGGCCGAAGACGAAGTAGCCCTCGAACATCTTCGTGATCGACCACATCGCGTCGTTGCCGAGCAGGATCGACGCGACGAAGAACATGTGGCCCCACATGAACAGGGCGAGGACGAGGCCCGAAAGGCTCTGTACAAGATCCATGCGCGCCGGCCAGCGGCTCTTGCGCGGCACTGCGAGCGGACTCGCGCGGACCGGCATCTCGGCGTGCGCTCGCACTCGGTGTGCCCTCGTCGTTGCATCCGGTGCGACGACTCGTCGCACCGTGGGGCGCAGTGTCGTCGCCGCGGCACGGCGCCGAGTTGACTCCGATCACCAGAACGCGGTGCGGGGCATGCCGTGCGCCGCCGGCACATGCGCACGCCGCCGGCTTAGTTGCGCACCACCTCGTTGATCTCGACGACCACGCCGGCAGCGTCGTTGGCCACGGTGGCCGAGTGCCCGGCGAGGTCGCCCGCGCTCGGCTGCGCCTGGCCGCTCTTGCTGACGCGCGCGTCGATCACGATCTTCGGGAACAGCGACATGCGCGCGTCCGGTGCCATCGCCATCGCATCGGTGAGCACGAACTCGAACGGCAGGTCGCGCACCTGCTTGCGCACGATGGCCAGCGGCATGCGCGAGCCCTCGGCCGGGCGCGCCAGCACGAACACCGTGTCGTCGGGCCGGGCCTGCGCGGCCAGCGCCGGCGCCAGGCGCACGCTGCCGCTGACGCTGCCCGCGCCGCTGGCGGCCGCCTGCGGCGGTGTGCCGGCGCCCGCCGCCGCGCCGCCGGGCATCGCGGCCGGCGGCAGCCCGCCGCGCTGACGCGCCTCGTCGATGCTGCCCTGCAGCTGCTGGCGGAACGGGCTGTCGGCCGGCGCCACCGCGGCCAGCCGTTCCCACCAGCGCACGGCCCCCTTGTAGTCCTGGCGGTTGAACGCCGCGCTGCCGGCCAGCGCGAGCGCTTTCTGGTTGTCGGGCTCGAGTGCGAGCGCGCGCTCGACGAGCTTCATCGGCTCGCCTTCGAGGTTGCGGTTGTTCGCGACGGCCAGCGCGTCGGCGTAGTCGACGAGCACGCGCGCGTCGTTGCCGTTGAGCGCCACCGCCTTGGCGTAGGCCCGTGACGCATCGGCGAAGCGCTCGAGCTGCATGTACGAGCGCCCGAGCATCGCCCAGCCCTCGAAGTTGGCGGGCTCCTGTTCGAGCTTGCGTGCCAGCTTGTCGACGGCCGCGGCGAACTGCTCGCCCGACAGCTCGTGCGGCGAACCGGCGCCGGCGTCGGCCTGCGGCGGCGGACCGAAGATCAGGCTGGGCGAGCCGGTGCCGGCATAGCCGACGACGGCCAGCGCGACGACGGCCACGCTCAGCAGCGCCACCAGCTGCAGCGACGGACGCGGCCGGGCCGCAGCGGTGCCGGCGGACGGCGCATCGTGCGCCAGCACGCGGTCGAGCAGTTCGCGCTCGAGGCGGCCCTTCTCGCGCTCGTAGGAGGCGGCGTCGAGCAGGCCGCGCGCGTGGCGCTCGCGCAGCTGCTCGAGCTGCCGGCGCAGCGCAGGGATCGGATCTTTCATCGGGACGGTGCGCCAGGGGGTGCGGCAGAAGGGGAGGGGACGCCGGGCGCGGCCTGCGCGCTGTCGCCCGCCTCGTCGTCCTCGTCGGGTTCGAAGTGCTCGGCCGCCATGCGGCTGCGGCGACGCAGCACCAGCACCAGCACCAGCACGCCGCCCACGAGCAGCACGGCCGGGCCGAACCACAGCAGCGCCGTCGTGCCCCGCACCGGCGGGCGGTAGAGCACGAAGTCGCCGTAGCGCGCCGTCATGTAGTCGATGATCTCGCGCTCGCTCCTGCCCTGGCGCAGCATGTCGCGCACCTGGTTGCGCAGGTCGACGGCGAGATCGGCGTTCGAATCGGCGATAGTCTGGTTCTGGCAGACCAGGCAGCGCAGCTCGGCGGTGACGGCCTGCAGGCGCGCCTCGAGCGCCGGGTCGGCGGCGACCGGCGGCGCTTCCTTGGCGCCGGCCGCAGCGACGACGGCGAGCAGCGCGGCAGCGGCCAGGCCGCGCCGGCGCGTCCGGCGCGGCCGCTGCGGCCCGGGATCAGGCCGGGCTGGCGGGGTTGGCTGGGGCATTCTCGGCCTGCAGTTTCTTCAGCAGCGGTTCGATCTTGTCCTGCAGCGCCTCGGGCGTGACCGGGCCGATCTGCTTGTAGCGGATGACGCCGCGCTTGTCGACGACGAAGGTTTCGGGCACGCCGTATACGCCGTAGTCGATGCCGACGCGGCCGTCGCTGTCGGTGATCGACGCTTCGTAGGGGTTGCCTAGGCGCGCCAGCCAGCCCTTGGCCGCGGCCGGCTGGTCCTTGTAGTTGAGGCCGTAGATCGGCACCACCCTGCGGCGCGCGAACGCCACCAGCAGCGGGTGCTCCTCGCGGCAGGCCACGCACCACGAGGCCCAGACGTTGAGCATCCAGACCTTGCCGAGCAGCTCGGTGCGGCCGATGCTCTGCGCCGGATCGTCCAGGCGCGGCAGCCTGAACTCGGGCGCCGGTTTGCCGATCAGCGGCGAGGGCACCTCGCGTGGGTTGAGGTTGAGGCCGGCGACGAGAAAGCCGACCAGCACGGCGAAGAGGCCCAGCGGCACGATGAACTGCCAGCGCTTCATGCCGCAGCTCCGGCAGCGGCGGCCGGCGCGCTGCGCTCGCGCCGCGCGAGCCGGTAGCGGCGGTCGCTCGCGGCGACCAGGCCGCCGAACGCCATCAGCAGGCAGCCGCCCCAGATCCAGGTGACGAAGGGCTTGTGGTAGATGCGCACGACCCAGGCGCCGCGCTCGGTGGCGTTGCCCAGCGAGACGTACAGGTCGCCGGTCGGGCGCGAGCGGATCGCGGCCTCGGTCATCGGCATCGTCTGCACGCGGTAGATGCGCTTCTCGGGGCGCATCTGCGCGATCTCGCGGCCGTTGCGGGTGACCGTCACCAGCCCCTGCGCGGCCTGGTAGTTGGGCCCGGGCACGTCGCGCACGCCCTGGAATGTGAACGTGTAGCCGGCGATCGACGTCGTGTCGCCGGGGGCCATGTTGACGTCGCGCTCGATCTCGTAGGTCTTGACCATCGTGACGCCGAAGATGAAGACGCCGACGCCCAGGTGCGCGAGCATCATGCCCACGATCGCGCGCGGCACCTGGCCCAGGCGCTGCAGCGGCGCGCCGCGCACGCCGCCGGCCGGGCGCACGCGTTCCCACAGGTCGGTGAGCACCGCGGCGAGGATCCAGAAGGCCAGCAGCAGCCCGAGCGCGGCCAGCCACGACAGCTTGCCGGCCTGCCACAGCGACAGCGCCGTGGCGACGACGGCGGCGCCGCCGGCCCAGCGCAGGCGCCGCACCAGGCCGGGCAGCTCGGCCTTCTTCCAGCGCGCCAACGGGCCGACGCCGATGAGCACGACGAGCGGCGTCATCAGCGGCACGAACACGGTGTCGAAGTAGGGCGGACCGACCGAGATCTTGCCCAGGCCGAGCGCGTCGAGCAGCAGCGGGTACATCGTGCCCAGCAGCACGGCGCCGGCGGCCACCAGCAGCAGCACGTTGTTGACGAGCAGCAGCGTCTCGCGCGAGACGAGCTCGAAGCGCGCGCCCAGGCCGACCTTGGGTGCGCGCCAGGCATACAGGCCGAGCGAGATGCCGATCACCGCGGCCAGGAAGGTGAGGATGAACAGGCCGCGCCGGGGGTCGGTGGCGAAGGCGTGCACCGAACTCAGCACGCCCGAGCGCACGAGGAAGGTGCCCAGCAGCGACAGCGAGAAGGCGAGGATCGCGAGCAGCACGGTCCAGTTCTTGAAACTGCCGCGCTTCTCGGTCACCGCCAGCGAGTGGATCAGCGCCGTGCCCACGAGCCAGGGCATGAACGAGGCGTTCTCGACCGGATCCCAGAACCACCAGCCGCCCCAGCCGAGTTCGTAGTAGGCCCACCAGCTGCCGATCGCGATGCCCAGCGTGAGGAAGATCCAGGCCGCGGTCGTCCAGGGCCGCGTCCAGCGCGCCCAGGTGGTGTCGAGGTTGCCGCCGATGAGCGCCGCCACCGCGAAGGCGAAGGCCACCGAGAAGCCGACGTAGCCCATGTACAGCAGCGGCGGGTGCAGCACCATGCCCGGGTCCTGCAGCAGCGGGTTGAGGTCGCGGCCGTCGGGCACGGCCGGCACCAGGCGCTCGAAGGGGTTGGAGGTGACGAGCGTGAAGAGCGTGAAGCCGACCGCCAGCCAACCCATCACCGCGAGGATGCGCGCCACCACCGGCAGCGGCAGGTGGCGCGAGAACAGCGCCACCGCCAGCGTCCAGCCCACCAGCATGAGCTGCCACAGCAGCATCGAGCCTTCGTGGCTGCCCCATACCGCCGACAGGCGGTACGGCAGCGGCAGCGCGCTGTTGGAGTTGGAGGCGACGTACAGCACCGAGAAGTCGTTGCCGACGAAGGCCGCGGTCAGACAGGCGAAGGCGCCGGCGACGAACACGAACTGCGCGAGCGCCGCCGGCCGCGCCAGCGCCATCCAGGCGGCGTTGCCGCGTGCCGCGCCCGCGAGCGGCACGATGCCCAGCACGAGCCCGGTGCCCAGCGCCAGCCAGAGCAGGAAATGGCCCGCTTCCGGGATCACTTCGGCGCTCCTTGGCCGGCCAGCGTCTTGCCGTACTTCTGGTCGCCGTGCTGCGCCTTGGCCAGCGCGTCGGCGGCCTCGGGCGGCATGTAGTTCTCGTCGTGCTTGGCCAGCACCTCGCGCGCGACGAACACCTCGCCTTGCAGCTGGCCCTGGGCGACCACGCCCTTGCCCTCCTTGAACAGGTCGGGAAGGATGCCCGTGTAGCGCACCGGCACCGATTGCGCCGAGTCGGTGACGACGAACTGCACCTGGGTGCCGTCGACCTTCACCGAACCGGTCTGCACCAGGCCGCCGATGCGGAAGGTGCGGCCGCTGGGCGCTTCCTTGGCCACCACCTGGGTGGGCGAGTAGAAGAACACCAGGTTGCTCTGGAAGGCGTTGAGCACGAGGGCGGCGATCGCGCCGACGGCGACGACGAGACCGCCGACGATGGCCAGGCGCTTGTGTCGGGTCTTCATGGTTGGCTCCGGTCGGAGGCGGCCGCCTCGGCCGCGTCCTGCAAGGCCTGCCGATGGCGGCGCCGCGCCAGCAGCGGCTCGGCGCCCATCAGCAGCAGCATGGCGGCGTAGGACCCCCAGACGTAGAGGCCGTAGCCGCCCATGGCGAGGAATTCGGAAGGAGTGGACCAGTTCATGGACGGATTGTTCCCCGGGGCCGCGCGCCGACGAGTTCGTCCACCCACGCGGTATGGGCTTCGCGCTCGACGATGACGGCGCGCACCCGCATGAACACCACCGCGAAGGCGTAGGCCCAGCAGGCGAGCGTCATCAGCAGCATCGCGCCGAGCATCGTGCTGGCCATCTTGGGCGCGGCGGTCATGCTCACCGTCGCGCCCTGGTGCAGCGTGTTCCACCACTTGACCGAGAAGTAGATGATGGGCACGTTGACGCTGCCCACCAGCGCCAGCAGCGCGCCGGCGTGGTCGGCGCGGCGCACGTCGTCGATGGCGTTGACGAGCGCGATGAAGCCGAGGTAGAGGAAGAGCAGGATCAGCTCGGTGGTCAGGCGCGCGTCCCACACCCACCAGGCGCCCCAGGCCGGGCGACCCCAGAACGCGCCGGTCCACAACGCCAGGAAGGTGAACAGCGCGCCGGTGGGCGCGATCGCGCGCGCGAGCATCGAGGCCAGGCGCGCGTTGAAGGCCCAGCCGATGGCGGCCCAGAAGGCCATCACCAGGTACAGCAGCATCGACATCCAGGCCGCCGGCACGTGGATGAAGATGATGCGGTAGCTCTCGCCCTGCGTGGCGTCGGTGGGCGCGACGAAGAAGCCCGTGTACAGGCCGGCCAGAGCGAACGCGGCGGTGATCAGCCACAGCCAGGGGACGAGCCGTCCGGTGAGCGCATAGAAGCGCGACGGCGCGGCAAACCGGTACAGGCGCAGCGACGTCGCCGCGGAACCGGCGGCGGAGGCGGAATTCATGGTCGCGATTGTCCGCTGCCGGTGCGCGGCCTGCAGGCGAGCGGCGTCAACTCCGGTTCATTCGGTCGAGATGCGCAGCGCCGCGGCCGTGGCCGGCGGCGCGCCGAGCGCGGTGGCGATGAGCAGCGCGCCGAGCAGCGAGAAATGGCCGCTCGCCGACAGCCCCGCCTCGTAGTTGCCCACCGCGCCGGCGCCGAAGATCAGCGCCGGCGTCGCCAGCGGCAGCACGATCAGGATGAGCAGCATGCCGCCGCTGCGCAGCCCGAGCGTGAGCGCGGCGCCCAGCGCGCCGAGCAGGCTGAGGATGGGCGTGCCGAGCGCCAGGCCGAGCAGCAGCGCCGTCAGCGCGGCTGCAGACATGTCGAACAGCACGCCCACCAGCGGTGTGGCCACGATCAGCGGCAGCCCGGTCACCAGCCAGTGCACCGCGCACTTGGCGGCCACCATCGCCAGCGCCGGCTGCGGCGCGAGCAGCATCTGCTCGAGCGAGCCGTCGGCCAGATCGCCGGCGAACAGCTGGTTCACCGACAGCATCGTGGCCAGCAGCGCGCAGACCCAGACGATGCCCGGGGCGATCTGGCGCAGCGTCTGCGGCTCGGGCCCGACGCCGAGCGGGAACAGGCTGATCGCCACCAGGAAGAACACCAGCGGCAGCAGCGAGTCGATGCGCCGCCGCGAAGCCAGCCGCAGGTCGCGCAGGAGGACGGCGATGAAGAGGTCGCGCACGCGCCGTCACTCCGCCGCCAGGCGGTCGAGGTCGAAGATGCGCGGCACCGGCTCGGCCAGGCTGAGCGCCTGGTGGCTGGTGAGCAGCGTCGCGCCGCCGCGCGCGGCGTGCTCGGCGAGCAGTTCGTTGAGTGCGTGCACGCCGTCGGCGTCGAGCGCGTCGAACGGCTCGTCGAGCAGCCACAAGGTGCAGTCGAGCGCGAGCGCCAGGCGCGCCAGCGCGACGCGCCGCCGCTGCCCCTGGCTGAGCGTGCGCACCGGCGCGCGCCGCTTGTGCTGCACGCCCAGGCGGGCGAGCGCCGCGTCCAGGCGCGCCGGCTCGGGCCGGCGCCCGCCGAGGCGCTCGAGAAAGGCCAGCGCCTCGGCCGCACCGAGGTCGTCCTTGAGCGCGTTCTGGTGGCCGATGTAGACGAGCGTGCTGCGCCAGCCCGGCTGGCTGCGCCGCTGCGGCGCGCCGTGCACGCACACCTGGCCGGCCATCGGCGTGGCCAGGCCGGCGAGCAGGCGCAGCAAGGTGGTCTTGCCGCGCCCGTTGCGCCCGCGCAGCCAGACCACGCTGCCGCGCTCGAGCTCGAGCTCGAGGTGCTCGAACAGCGCGCGCTCGCCACGCTGGCCGGCGAGGTCGAGCGCCTGCAGCACCGGCGGCGCGTCGGCCGGCGCCGGTGCGGCGACAGCCATGGGTGAGGGGGGCGGCAAGATGCGGCTCGGGGCGCGGGGCGCGGGGCGCGGGGCGCGGGGCGCGGGTCCCGGGGGGGCGCGCGAGCCATGGGGGCTCGGCCGCCTTGCCGGATCTTCCGCGGCGGGCGGGCTGGGCGCGGCCCGGCCCCGGGGCCGGCACTCAGGAGTGCAGCATCTGGTACTTGGCGAGCAGTTCGTCCTTGCTCTCGGCGTGGTTCGGGTCCGGCACGATGCAGTCGGCCGGGCACACGCTCACGCACTGCGGCTCGTCGAACGCGCCCACGCATTCGGTGCACTTGGCCGCATCGATGACGTAGATCGGCGAGTCGGCGGTGATCGCCTGGTTCGGACAGGGGTCGACGCAGGCATCGCAGCAGGTGCAGTCGTCGTTGATGATCAGGGCCATGGGAGGGGCTCCTCGACAGGGTGGCGGAACGGAACGGGCGGGATTCTCGCGCGCTCGCGCGGGTCACGCGAACGGGCTCGTGTACGACCTGAGCGCCTTCATGTAGTTGGCGCGCTCGAAGGCCTCGGGGTCGGGGCAGGCACGCTGGCTGAGCGAGCCCTTCATCTGGCGCACCGACGCGTATTCGCGCTCGGCCAGCCAGCGCTCGAGGCCGCTCAGCAGCAGCGCCACATGCCCGGGGCCGTGCTGCAGCAGGCTGCTCGCGCACAGCACGCAGTCGGCGCCGGCCAGCAGCAGCTTGAGCACGTCGTCCGGCGTGTGCGCGCCGCCGGTGGCGGCCAGGCTCGTGGGCACGCGGCCGTGCAGGATGGCGATCCAGCGCAGCGCCAGGCGCAGCTCGTCGGAACTCGACAGCACCAGCTGCGGCGCCACCTCGAGCTCGTCGAGCCTGATGTCGGGCTGCACGAAACGGTTGAACAGCACCAGCCCGTCCGCCCCCGCCTGCACCAGGCGCTGCGCCATGTGCGCCAGCGCGCTGAAGTATGGCGCGATCTTCACCGCCACCGGCACGCGCACCTCGGCGCGCACCGCGCTCACGAGCTCGACGTAGCGGCGCTCGACGGCCTCGCTCGTGTCGTCGGGGTCGGTGGCGAGGAAATAGACGTTGAGCTCGATGGCGTCGGCGCCGGCGGCCTCGAACAGCTTGGCGTAGCGCGTCCAGCCGCCGGCGCTGTGGCCGTTCAGGCTGGCGATGACGGGGATGGCGAGCGCGCGCTTGGCCTCGGCGACGAGCTGCAGGTAGCGCTCCACCGTCGACGCGCTCGCCGTCATCTCGGGGAAGAAGCCGCGCGCCTCGGGCGACAGCTCGCTGCCGTAGAGGTAGAGGTTGTGCGTCGACATCTCGTCGTGCTCGATCTCCTCCTCGAACAGCGAGGGCAGCACGACGGCGGCGGCGCCCGCCTGCTCGAGCCGCTCGAGACTGTCGACGCTGCCCGTCAGCGGCGAGGCCGACGCGACGATCGGGTTGCGCAGTTCCAGGCCCAGGTAGCGCGTGCGCAGGTCGACGCGGGCGGGGCTCGGGCGGGCAATGCTCATCGGTTCTCCTCGGCGGCGGCAGGTGCGGCGCCGGCGGCGGCAGGGGCGGGCGACCCGGCGTCGACCACCGTGCGGTGCACGCCGGCGATCTGCTCGTACAGGCGCCAGCGCGCGTCGGCCTCTTGCTGCGCCGTCCTGGCCAAGGCCTTGGCGCGCGCCGGGTCGGCCGCGGCCAGCATCGCGAAGCGCCCTTCCTTCATCGTGAACTGCTCGAGCGGCAGCGTCGGTTTGCGCGAATCGAGCACCAGCGGCTGGTCGGCGCCGCCCATGCCCAGGCGCGGGTCGTAGTGGTACAGGGTGAGGTAGCCGCTCTTGACGGCCTCCTTCTGGTGGCTCATGCCGGTGGTCATGTCGATGCCGTGCGCGATGCAGTGGCTGTAGGCGACGATGAGCGAGGGCCCGTTCCAGCTCGCCGCCTCCTTGAAGGTGCGCACCGTGTGCATCGGGTTGGCGCCCATCGCCACCTGCGCGACGTAGACGTTGCCGTAGGCCATCGCGATCATGCCCAGGTCCTTCTTGCCGGCGGCCTTGCCGGCGGCGGCGAACTTGGCCACGGCGCCGCGCGGCGTCGACTTGCTGGCCTGGCCGCCGGTGTTGCTGTAGACCTCGGTGTCGAGCACCAGGATGTTGACGTTGCGCCCCGAGGCCAGCACATGGTCGAGGCCGCCGTAGCCGATGTCGTAGGCCCAGCCGTCGCCGCCGACGATCCACACGCTGCGCACGATCAGGCTGGCGGCCACCGCGTCGAGCTGGCGCGCCTGCGGCGTGTCGACGCGCGCGAGGATGGAGCGCAGCGCGGCGACGCGGGCGCGCTGCGCCGCGATCTGCGCCTCGTCGTCCTGCGGCGCCTGGGCCAGCGCGTCGGCCAGCTCGGCGCCGATCGCGTCGCGCAGCGCGTGCACCAGATGCAGCGCCAGATCGCGCTGCGCGTCCAGCGCCAGCCGCATGCCCAGGCCGAACTCGGCGTTGTCCTCGAACAGGCTGTTGCTCCAGACCGGACCCTGGCCGGCGGCGTTGCGGCTCCACGGCGTGGTCGGCAGGTTGCCGCCGTAGATCGACGAGCAGCCGGTGGCGTTGGCGACGACGAGGTGGTCGCCGTAGAGCTGGCTCAGCAGCTTGAGGTAGGGCGTCTCGCCGCAGCCCGAGCAGGCGCCCGAGTATTCGAACAGCGGCAGGCGCAGCTGGGAGGCGCGCAGGCCGTCGGTCTGCCCCTCGGCCGGCCGCACCTCGGGCAGGCCGAGGAAGAAGGCGTAGCTGGCGCGCTCGGCCTCGAGGTGCTCGGCCTTGGGCGCCATGTTGATCGCCTTGTGCTTGACCGCCTCCTTGCTGCGCGTCGGGCACATGTCGACGCAGATGCCGCAGCCGGTGCAGTCCTCGGGCGCCACCTGAAGCGAGTACAGCATGCCCGCCAGCGCGTCGTCGCGCCGCCAGGGCACGGCCTTGAAGCCGGCCGGCGCGCCGGCGAGCGCCGCCGCCGGGAAGACGTTCATGCGGATCGCCGCGTGCGGGCACACCAGCGGGCAGATCGCGCACTGGGTGCAGATCGTCTCGTCCCAGATCGGGATCTCGTGCGCGATGCTGCGCTTTTCCCACTGCGTGGTGCCGGTGGGGAAGGTGCCGTCGGGCGGCAGCGCCGAGACCGGCAGCCGGTCGCCCTTGCCGTCCATCATCGCCGCGGTCACGCGCTGCACGAAATCGGGCGCCGCCCTGGGCACGATCGGCCGGCGCGTGTGCCCGGCGTCGGCGCGCGCGGGCAGCGGCACCTCGCGCAGCGCGGCGAGCGAGGCGTCGACCGCGGCGAAGTTGCGCGCGAGCACGGTCTGGCCGCGCCTGCCGTAGGTCTTGCGGATCGCCTCCTTGATCTGGGCGATCGCCTCGTCGCGCGGCAGCACGCCCGAGAGGGCGAAGAAGCAGGCCTGCGTCACCGTGTTGATGCGGCCGGCAAGGCCCGCCTGGCGCGCCACGGCGAGCGCGTCGACGACGAACATGCGCAGCCGCCGTTCGAGGATCGTCTGCTGCGCCTCGCGCGGCAGCCGCTCCCACACCGCGTCGGGGCCGTAGGGGCTGTTGAGCAGGAAGGTGGCGCCTTCGCGCGCGAGCTCGAGCACGTCGAGCCGCTCCATGAACTCGAACTGGTGGCAGGCCACGAAGTCGGCGCGGCGCACGAGATAGCTCGAGTCGATGCGCCGCGGCCCGAAGCGAAGATGCGAGACGGTGATCGCGCCCGACTTCTTGCTGTCGTAGACGAAATAGCCCTGCGCATGCAGCGGCGTGTTCTCACCGATGATCTTGACCGTGTTCTTGGTCGCGCCCACCGTGCCGTCGGCGCCCAGCCCGTAGAACACGGCGCGCCTGACGTCGTCGGGTTCGGTGTCGAAGTCCTCGTCGACGGCGAGCGACAGGCGCGTCACGTCGTCGACGATGCCGACGGTGAAGTGGCGCTTGGGGTGCGCGGCGGCCAGCTCGTCGAACACCGCCTTGGCCATGGCCGGCGTGTACTCCTTGGACGCGAGGCCGTAGCGCCCGCCGATCACGCGCGGCGGCGCGGCGTCCTCGGGCCAGGCCTCGGCCAGCGCCGCCAGCACGTCCTGGTACAGCGGCTCGCCCAGCGCCCCCGGCTCCTTGGTGCGGTCGAGCACGGCGATCGACTTGACCGTGCGCGGCAGCGCGGCGACGAAGGCGGCGGCGTCGAACGGGCGATACAGCCGCACCGTGACGACGCCCACCTTGGCGCCCGCCGCCTCGAGCCGCGCCGCCGCCTCGCGCGTGGCGCCGCTGCCCGAGCCCATCTGGACGACGACGCGCTCGGCGTCGGGCGCGCCGTGGTACCAGAACAGCGTATAGCGTCGCCCGGTGCGTTCGGCGAAGCGCTGCATCGCCGCGGCGACCAGGCCCGGCACGGCGTCGTAGTAGGGGTTGCAGGCCTCGCGCGCCTGGAAGAACACGTCCGGGTTCTGCGCCGTGCCGCGCAGCACCGGCCGCTCGGGGTCGAGGGCGCGCGCGCGGTGCGCTCGCACCAGCTCCTCGTCGACCAGCGCGCGCAGGTCGGCGGCGTCGACGAGCGCGATCTTGTTGACCTCGCTGCTGGTGCGAAAGCCGTCGAAGAAGTGCAGGAAGGGCACGCGCGAGGCGAGCGTGGCCATGTGGGCGACCGCGGCCAGGTCCTGCGCCTCCTGCACGCTCGCCGAGGCGAGCAGCGCGAAGCCGGTGCCGCGCGCCGCCATGACGTCGCTGTGGTCGCCGAAGATCGACAGCGCGTGCGTGGCGAGCGTGCGCGCGGCGACGTGGAACACGGTGGCGGTGAGCTCGCCGGCGATCTTGAACATGTTGGGCAGCTTGAGCAGCAGCCCCTGCGACGCCGTGAAGGTGGACGACATCGCGCCGGCCTGCAGCGCGCCGTGCACGGCGCCGGCGGCGCCGCCCTCGCTCTGCATCTGGATCACCTGCGGCACCGTGCCCCAGAGGTTGGTGCGGCCGGCGGCCGACCAGGCGTCGGCCAGCTCGCCCATCGTCGAGCTGGGCGTGATCGGGTAGATCGCGATCACCTCGCTGCACAGGTGAGCGATGCGGGCTGCGGCTTCGTTGCCGTCGAGGACCTGGAAACGGTCGGTCATGGCTTGTGCTCCTGCGCGCGGCGCTGCCGGCGCGCCGCTCACAGCAGTCCGGCCTGGCCGGCCTGCCAGCGGCGCAGTTCGGTGCCGAGCAGCTCGACATGCTCGCGCTCCTCGGCCGCCAGCTCGAGGTAGAGCTGGCGCTCGACCGAGCCGGGCGGCGCCTGCTCGCTCTCGCGCGTGAAGAACGCGACCGCGCGTTCCTCGCAGGCGATGGCGATGCGAAACAGGTTGGCCGGATCCTCGGGCCGGCGCTCGATGCCGGCGAAGACGGCCGCGCGGTCGAGCTCGAAGTCCGCGCTCGGCTGCGGCAGCTCGGCGTGGTAGCGCCGCGCCAGCGTGCGCATGTGCTCCTGCTCCATCGCGGCGAAGCGGCCGAACAGGTCGCGCAGCGTCGCGTCCGCCGACTGCAGCGCGGCGCGCGCATAGAAGGCGTGGCCGCCGAGCTCGATCTCGAAGGCCTTGCGCACCGCGGCCAGCGCCGCGTCGTCGGCGAGCGCAGCGCGCTCGAGCAGCTCGAGGCGGCCCTTGCAGTGCGGGCACATGCCGTACGGGAAGGCGAAGCCCTCGCTCACCTTGTGGCAGCTCGTGCAGCGCCAGCGCAGCTCGCGCCCGGCGCAGCAGATGTAGGGTTCGTCGTCGTCCAGGGGGCGCTGGCAGCGCGGGCACAGGCTCATGGCGAAAGCTCGCGGAACGGGGTGAGCGGATCCGCGCCGGCAGGCGCGCGGGGCGGCAGCGCGCCGCTGGGCACGGGCGACGCCGGCGCGGCGCGCGGCGCCGGGGGCCGGAAGGCCTCGACCTCGGCGGGCGTGACCGGCCAGCCCGCCTTGCCGCCTGCCAGCCAGGCGCCGATGGCGCGTGCGGCGCGCCGCCCGGCGCCCATGGCCAGGATCACGGTGGCGCCGCCGGTGACGATGTCGCCGCCGGCGAACACGCCCGGCACGCTCGTCGACTGGGTGGTCTCGTCGGCGACGATGTAGCCCCACTTCGTGAGCGCCAGGCCCGGTGTCGACTTGGTGACGATCGGGTTGGCCTTGGTGCCGAGCGCGTAGATCACGGTGTCGCACTCGAGCTCGACCACGTCGCCGGTCGGCACCGGCTTGCGCCGGCCGCGCTCGTCGGGCTCGCCCAGCTCCATCTTCTGGGTCTTCATGCCGCGCACGTTGCCGGCATCGTCGACCAGGATCTCGAGCGGCCCGTGCAGGAAGAAGAACTCGATGCCTTCCTCCCTGGCGTGGCGCAGTTCCTCGACGCGCGCCGGCGCCTCGGCCTCGCTGCGCCGGTACACGCAGCGCACGGTGGGCGTGCCGAGGCGCTTGGCCACGCGCAGGCAGTCCATCGCGGTGTTGCCGGCGCCGATGACGACCACGCTCTTGCCGATCGTGACCGGGGTGTCGAGGTAGGGGAACTTGTCGCCGCCCATCAGGTTGACGCGCGTGAGGAACTCGTTGGCCGAGTACACCTGGCCGGCGAACTCGCCCGGGATGCCGAGGAAGGCCGGCGCACCCGCGCCGGCACCCACGAAGACCGCGTCGTAGCCCTTGTCGCCCAGCAGCTGCGGCACCGAGAAGGTCTTGCCGATGACCTTGTTGGTCTCGAAGCGCACGCCCAGCGCTTCCAGCGCCTGCACCTCGCGCGCGATGATCTCGCGCGGCAGCCGGAACGCCGGGATGCCGTACTGCAGCACGCCGCCCACCACGTGCAGCGCCTCGTAGACGGTGACCTCGCAGCCGTACTTGACGAGGTCGGCGGCGACCGCCAGGCCCGCGGGCCCCGAGCCCACCACCGCGACGCGGCCCAGACGGCGCTCGAACTGCGGCGGCGCGGCCTTGCGCGCTCCGGCGTTGTCGCCGACGAAGCGCTCGAGCCGCCCGATGGCCACGCTCTCGAGCTTGCGCCCGACCACGCATTGCGCCTCGCACTGCGACTCCTGCGGGCACACGCGGCCGCAGATCGAGGGCAGCAGGTTGGACTCGTTGATGACGTCGCGCGCGCCGTCGATGTCGCGCACCAGGATGTGCTTGATGAAGCGCGGGATGTCGATCGACACCGGGCAGCCCTCGACGCAGGCGGCCTTGCTGCACATGATGCAGCGTTCGGCTTCGGCCAGCGCGTCGGCCATCGAGTAGCCGAGGTTCACCTCCTTGAAGTTGCGCGCGCGCTCGGCCGCGTCGCGCTCGGGCATCTTGGTGGCGTGCGGCGCCAGGTCCTTGTACTTCTTGTAGTTGGTCTTGTTCTGCTCGAACAGCACCTTGTCGACATGGCAGACATGGGCGTAGTCCTCGTTGGCCGTCTCCTCCTCGCGCCGGAAGCGCTTCTGGCGCAGCAGCAGTTCGTCGAAGTCGACCTGGTGGCCGTCGAAGTCGGGGCCCTCGACGCAGGCAAACTTGATCTCGCCGTCCACCGTCACGCGGCACGAGCCGCACATGCCGGTGCCGTCGACCATGATCGCGTTGAGCGAGACCATGGTCCTGACGCCGAACGGCCGCGTCGTCTCGGCGCAGGCCTGCATCATCGGCAGCGGGCCGATGGCGACGACGAGATCGGGCGGGTCGCGCTCGAGCAGCTCGTGCAGCGCCGCCGTCACGAAGCCCGGCTTGCCGTAGCTGCCGTCGTCGGTGCAGACGACGAGCTCGTCGCACCAGGCGCCGAACTTGCGCTCCCAGAACACCAGATCCTGGTTGCGAAAGCCGATGATGCCGGTGGTGCGGTTGCCCGCCTCCTTGAATGCGCGCAGCTGCGGATAGACCGGCGCCACGCCCAGGCCGCCGCCCACCAGCACCACGTGCCCGACCCGGGCAATGTGCTGCGGCAGGCCGAGCGGCCCGACGAAGTCGGCGAAATGGTCCCCCTCCTTGTAGCGGTCGCGCATCTGGCGCGTCGTCTTGCCCAGCGCCTGCACCACCAGCGTGACGGTGCCGCGCTCGCGGTCGTAGTCGGCCACGGTGAGCGGGATGCGTTCGCTGCCTTCGTCCAGCCGCAGCATGACGAAGTGTCCGGGCTGGGCCGCGCGTGCGACGTCGGGCGCGTGCACGTCCCACAGGAACGTGAGGTCGGAGAAGGCTTCGCGACGGACGATCTCGTACATGGAGCACCCTTGGCTGCGCCGCGCGCTGCGGCGGCCCGCGCGGCGCGGCCCGCGTGCCGTGGGCGCCGCTCGTGCATCCTGGCGAGCGCTCGCGCCCGCCTCGCACCGGGCCGCCCGCGCTGCGGCGCGGCAACGCTGCGGACGCGCGCTATGTTGTTCCCGACGCGCGCGCGGCCGATTGCCGCAGATCAAGCCCGCGCCATGGGGCGCCCGCGCGCTGCCGCGTCAGCGCGCCGCCAGCGCGGCCTGCGCCGCCGCCAGCCGTGCCACCGGAACGCGGAACGGCGAGCAGCTCACGTAGTCGAGTCCGGCGCGGTGGCAGAAGTCGATGCTCGCCGGATCGCCGCCATGCTCGCCGCAAATGCCCACTTCGAGCGCGGGGCGGCGTTTGCGGCCGCGCTCCACCGCCAGCTGCATCAGGAAGCCGACGCCGCTCTGGTCGAGCGTGGCGAACGGGTTGCGCAGCAAGATGCCCTTGCTCAGGTATTCGCTCAGGAAGCCCGTCTCGGCGTCGTCGCGCGAGATGCCGAAGGTGGTCTGCGTGAGGTCGTTGGTGCCGAAGCTGAAGAACTCGGCGTACTCGGCGATGCGCTCGGCGACGATGGCCGCGCGCGGCACCTCGATCATCGTGCCGAACTGGTAGGCGAGCCGCTGGCGCTGCTCCTTCAGCACCTTCCTAGCTTCGTCCTCGAGCAGCGCGCGCTCGACCTTCAGCTCGGTCGAGACGGCGGTGAGCGGAATCATGATCTTGGGCCTGACCTTGACGCCGCGGCGCGCGCAGTCGCAGGCGGCCTCGAAGACGGCGCGCACCTGCATGCGCACCAGCGCCGGCATGTGGATGCCCAGACGCACGCCGCGCAGGCCGAGCATCGGGTTGTCCTCGCGCAGCGCCTGCACGGCGCCGAGCAGATCGCGCTTGGCGGCGCGCTCGGCTTCGGCCTCGGCGCCGAGCGCCTCGCCGCGCTCGGCGAGCAGCGCGGCGCGCGTGTCGAGTTCGGTGACGCGGCGCTGCAGTTCGTCGTGGCCGGGCAGGAACTCGTGCATCGGCGGATCGATCAGGCGGATCGTCACCGGCAGGCCGTCCATCGCCTCGAACAGGCCGACGAAGTCGCCGCGCTGCAGCGGCAGCAGCGCGGCCAGCGCCTCGGCGCGCTCGCCCTCGCTGCGCGCCAGGATCACGCGCTGCACCAGCGGCAGACGCTCGCTTTCGAAGAACATGTGCTCGGTGCGCACGAGGCCGATGCCCTCGGCGCCGTAGCTGCGCGCGCGCGCGGCGTCGTGCGGCCGATCGGCGTTGGCCCACACGCCCAGGCGGCGCAGGCCGTCGGCCCAGCCCAGCAGCGTCAGCAGGTGCGGATCCTCGAAGTCGGGGATCACCGTCTCGAGCGCGCCCGCGAAGACCTCGCCGGTGGTGCCGTCGATCGACACCGCGTCGCCCTCGCGCAGCACGCGGCCGCCCACCGTGAGCCGGCGCTGCGCGGCGTCGACCTCCAGCGCCAGCACGCCCACCACCGCCGGTTTGCCGAACTGGCGCGCCACCAGCGCGGCGTGGCTGGTGCGCCCGCCGCGGCTGGTGAGGATGCCGCGCGCGGCCAGCATGCCGTGTACGTCGTCGGGCCTGGTCTCGGGCCGCACCATGATGACGGCCTTGTTCTCGTCGCGGCCCCAGCGCTCGGCGGTGTCGGCGTCGAAGGCGAGGATGCCGCTGGCTGCGCCCGGCGAGACGTTGAGGCCGGCGGCGATGCCGTCGCCGCGCGCCTGCGCCGCCTTGCGCTCGGCCGGGTCGAACTGCGGGTGCAGGAAGTAGTCGACCTGCTCGGGCCGGACGCGCTGCACCGCCTCGGCGCGCGTGATCAGCCGCTCGCGCGCCAGGTCGACCGCGATGCGCACCGCTGCCGGCGCGCTGCGCTTGGCGTCGCGCGTCTGCAGCATCCAGAGCTTGCCCCGCTCGATCGTGAACTCGACGTCCTGCACTTCGCGGTAGTGGCGCTCGAGCTTGCGGCAGATGGCCGCGAACTGGCGGTAGATCTTGGGCATCTCGTCGGCCAGCGCGGCGATGCGCTTGGTGGTGCGGATGCCGGCGACGACGTCCTCGCCCTGCGCGTTGGTGAGGTAGTCGCCCTCGATCTCGCGTGCGCCGTCGGTGACGTTGCGCGTCGTCACGACGCCGGTGCCGCTGCCCTCGCCCAGGTTGCCGAACACCATCGTCACGATGTTGACGGCGGTGCCCAGGTCATGCGCGATGCCGGCGGCGTTGCGGTAGTCGATGGCGCGCTTGCCGTTCCAGCTGCCGAACACGGCGGCGACGGCCAGACGCAGCTGTTCGAGCGGGTCGGTGGGGAAGGCGCGCCGCGTGCGCGTCGCGTAGATGCGCTTGAACTCGACAGTGACCGCGCGCAGGTCTTCGGCCTCGAGGTCGGCGTCGTTGGCCACGCCGCGCCGCGCGCGCCAGGCGGCGAGCACTTCCTCGAAGGGCTCGACGGGCAGGTTCATCACCACGGTGCCGAACATCTGCACCAGGCGCCGGTAGGCATCCTGGGCGAAGCGCTCGTCGCCGGTGAGCCGCGCCAGGCCTGCGGCCACCTCGTCGTTGAGGCCGATGTTGAGCACCGTGTCCATCATGCCCGGCATCGAGAACTTGGCGCCCGAGCGGCACGACAGCAGCAGCGGGTTCGCCGCATCGCCGAAGCGCTTGCCGGCCAGCCTCTCGACCTTGACCAGCGCCGCCAGCACCTGCTGCCACAGGCCTTCGGGAAAGCCGCCGGCGGCGAGGTAGGCATTGCAGGCCTCGGTGGTGACGACGAAGCCCGGCGGCACCGGCAGCGCCAGGCGCGTCATCTCGGCCAGGTTGGCGCCCTTGCCGCCGAGCAGGTCGCGCATCGCGGCGTTGCCCTCGTGCAGCAGGTAGACCCACTTGCGCCGCGCGGCGCTCCTGGCTGACTTCTTCGCGGCGGCCGGCCTGCGGGCGGCCGTCGCGGGTGCTTTGCGCGCGGACATGTCGAACCTCTGGTGTCGGGGAATGAAAGGGCGGTGCGGCGCCGCGCTCGCGGCGCCGCAGCGGTGTTCCCGGCTGCGATGCTGCAGCGCCGCGATGCGCCCGGAATTGAGCGGCGTCAGCCGCTCGCCGGGCCACGCGCCGGCTCTGTGCGGGCGGCGCGGCACGCGCGAACTGCAGGCCGATGCGCTCGGCTTGCCGGCTCGGCGCCGGGTGAGGCTGGTCGACCCGGTGCGCGCCCGGGCGGCGCGGCCCGCCGCCGCCCATGCGACCACGCGGGCGGGCACAATGGCCGCGCACGAGCGACGCGAGGCGCGCGGGGCGCGCGAGCCCGTGAAGAACGCGTCACGCCGGTGCGATTCCCATCTCGACAGGCGCGGAGCCCGGAGGCGGTATGGACGAGGCGACCCCCGCAGGCGGCAAGGAGCATTGGGAGCGTGTGTACCGCACCAAGGCAGCCGGCGAGCTGAGCTGGTTCCAGCCGCACGCCGAGCGCTCGCTCGAGCTGATTCGGCGCATCGCCGCGGGCGACCCCTGCCGGCTCATCGACGTCGGCGGCGGCGCCTCGACCCTGGTCGACGACTTGCTGGAGGCGGGCCGGTTCGACGTCAGCGTGCTCGACCTTTCGGCCGCGGCGCTCCAGCTGGCGCAGGCGCGCCTGGGGTCGCGCGCGGCCAGCGTGCACTGGCTCGAGGGCGACGTGACGACGGCGGCGCTGCCCGGGCAGGCCTGGGACATCTGGCACGACCGCGCCGTCTTCCATTTCCTCACCGAGCCGCAGGCGCGGGCGGCCTACGTGCGCCAGGTGCGCCGCGCGCTGCGCCCGGGCGGGCATGTCGTCGTCGCCGCCTTCGGCCCCGAAGGCCCGCTGCAGTGCAGCGGGCTGCCGGTGGTGCGCTACGCGCCCGAGGCGCTGCATGCCGAGTTCGGCGCCGCCTTCGTGCTCGTCGAGCACGCGACCGAGGCGCACCGCACGCCGGCCGGCAAGGTGCAGCAGTTCGTCTACTGCCACTGCATCGCGCAGTGAGGCCGGCGCCTGCCCGCCCCGGCGGCGGGAGCAGCGCCCGCGCGCTGCCGCGCCAGCCGTTCAGACCTTCGCCACTCGTCCGTCGCGCACCAGCGGCGCATACAGCGCAAGGTCGGCCTCGACGCGCAGGCGCAGCTCGCGCGGCGTGCTCGGCGTCAGCTCGAAGCCGAACGCGTCGACGCGCCGGCGCAGCTCGGGCGAATCGAGCGCGGCCACGATGTCGTCGTGCAACTGCCCGAGGATCGCCGGCGGCACGCCGGCCGGCGCCACCAGCGCCGCCCAGGGGTGCATCTCGACCGCCGGCGCGCCGGCTTCGGCCAGCGTCGGCAGCTGCGGGTATTCGGGCAGGCGCCGGCGCGCGGCGACGGCCAGCGCACGCAGGCGGCCGCGTGCGGTCAGTCCGGCCACGGTGTTCATGCTGAACGCCGTGAAGTCGACGTCGCCGGCGGCCACGGCGCTGAACAGCGCGCCGGCATCCTTGAACGGCACGTGCAGCAGCCGCACGTCGGCGGCGTAGGCGAGCGTCTCGATCGCCATCTGGCTGGCGTGGCCGTTGCCGAGCGAGGCGTAGCTTACGCGGCCCGGCTCGCGGCGCGCGCCGTCGAGCAGCTGCGCGATCGTGCCGAAGCGGCTGCCGCCGCCGACGAGGATCACGAAGGTGGCGCGGAACAGCAGCGTGATCGGCGCCAGGTCGCGCTGCGGGTCGTAGGGCAGGCGGTCGTTGATGAGCGGGTTGACCGCCAGCGTCGCCGTGTCGGCCAGGTACAGCGTGCAGCCGTCGGGCGCCACGCGGCGCAGGTCGGAGAAGGCGACGATGCCCGACGCGCCGGGCTTGTTCTCGATGATCACCGGCTGGCCCCAGACCCTGGTCAGGATCTCGCCGAGCGCGCGCGCCACGATGTCGGGGCCGACGCCGACCCCGTAGGGCACGACGATGCGCACCGGCCGTGCGGGAAAACGATCCGGCTGCCCCCGGGCCGCCGGCCAGCCCAGGCCGCCGGCCGCCGCCGCGATGGCGCGGCGGCGCGAGAGCGGGTCGGTCACGCGCCCCACAGCCGCCCGAGCACCGCGCCCGCGGCGAGCAGTGCCGAGTACACCAGCCCGAGGCGGAAGGTGCGAAACAGTACCTGGTTGAAGGCCAGCCCCGGCGGGCAGCGCAGGAAGTCGCGCCGGAGGCTGCGGGCCGCGGGCAGCAGCAGCAGGGGCAGCAGCAGCCAGGCCGTGCCCGCCAGCCAGGCGACGAGCGGCGTGAGCGCGAAGGGCCCGAACAGCAGCGCCGCATACAGGCGCTGGGCCGCCGCGGCGCCGAAGGCCACCGGGAAGGTGCGGCGGCCGACGAGCGCGTCGTGCGCGATGTCGCGCTGGTTGTTCACGGCCAGTGCCGCCGCCGCCAGGCTGCCGATCGCGACCGAGGCGGCCGCCGTGGCCGCGCCGATCGAATCGGTGAGCACCCAGTCGGTGCCCATCACGGCCACCAGACCGAAGAAGACGAACACCGTGAGCTCGCCCAGCGGCGTATAGGCGATCGGCCTGGGCCCGCCCATGTAGGCCAGCGCCGCGGCCAGCGAGGACGCGCCGACGGCCAGCACCGGCCAGCCGCGCAGCGCGAGCAGCCACAGTCCGAGCGCGGCGGCCAGCGCCGACACCAGCACGACGGCGGTGCGCACCTGGCGCACGCGCAGCCAGCCCAGCGCGGTGGCGCGCGGCAGCCCGATGCGCGTGCCGCTCGCCTCGGCGCCGCGCGCGGTGTAGCCGACGTCGTTCTGCAGGTTGCTCGCCATCTGCACCAGCAGCGCCGCCGCCAGGATGATGAGCGCGACGGTGAAGTCCAGCGTTCCGGTGCGCAGCCAGCCGAGCGCGGCGCCGGCCAGCACCGGGGTCACGGCCACCAGCAGGCTGTTCGGGCGCACCGCCGCCAGCCACGCGGCGGTGGAACCGGCGCGCACGCTGCGGCCGGAGGTCTGCTGCCGAACGTTCATGGCGGGTTCAGGGCGGGTTCAGGGCGAGGTTGCGCTCACGCCGTGCATTGTCGTCGCGCTCGCTGCTCGCCGCTTGGTGCCGACGTGGATGCAGGCGATTCCGAAGCTCAGATTGCGATGCATCACGTCGGCGAAGCCGGCCTGCGCGACGAGCGCGCCGAAGGCCTGCTGGTCGGGGAAGCGCCGGATCGACTCGACGAGGTAGGTGTAGGCCTCGGGTGCGCGCGCCACCCAGGCACCCAGGCGCGGAATGACCGTGAACGAGAAGAGGTTGTAGAAGGGCCGCACGAGCGCGTGCGGCGTCGAGAACTCCAGGCACAGGAAGCGCCCGCCCGGCTTGAGCACGCGCAGCGCCTCGGCCAGCGCCTGCTCGATGCGCGTGACGTTGCGGATGCCGAAGGCGATGGTGAGGGTGTCGACGCTGGCGTCGGCCAGCGGCAGCCGCTCGCCGGTGCCGGCCAGCCAGTGCACCTGCGCCAGGCGCGCGTCGGCGCGCGCGCGGCCGGCGCGCATCATCGGCACGCTC
>WBZR01000686.1_pt2 | contig 25957 bp, 22 predicted proteins | sample 5204231 | NCBI WGS metagenome assembly WBZR01 (sample SAMN12412403, study PRJNA552823) | activated sludge metagenome | isolation source: activated sludge from anammox sidestream of wastewater treatment plant... | place: USA: Virginia | collected 2017-08
CTTTTGAGTGTTCACCGTTTTCTAATAATCTTTTTTGAAGCAGCGGAAAAAGAATTTTCTCCTCTTTTACATTATGCAAAACCAACTTACTATCAATAAAAGAAAAAAATTGACTCAAACTTTTACTGATCTCGGGTTTTGAATCATTGCTGCCATCTTGAATACTTTTTAAAGTTTGCTCAAATTCATCCATTTGCTTTAAACTTGCTTTATGCTCATCTAAAAATTTTTGTATAAAAGGGTGAAATTCTTCGTATTCAAACTTTTCTAATGCAGGCGGAGAATATGCATCGGGCGGGTCCATTGGAGATAATTCATCCGATGATTCTTTTTCTACAAATCTTTTTATAGGGTCATCTTTCATTTTTATCCTTCCTTAATTTCAGATTTTAATTTTTCGTTTATTCTTAAAACCTACTAAACATAAATAAAATTATATTAATTGAATTTATAATTATTTATTTAAAAATAATTATTTAAATATTTATTAAAAATGTATCTTTTAGTGAGTTATTCAGTTAATTCTTTCTTATCAAAATATTTATCCATAGAAAGATATCCGCTTCCAAAAAGAAAAAATATCATGAGCAAAACCAGCACAAGCATTGAAAGCTCAAAAGACTGTTCAACCTTTAATAAACCTTGCTTTAAATGAACAAAAAATACAGCTCCAAACAATACTGGTATTTGAAGCAAAGCCGCCAGCCTGGTATATAAACCAACTGCTAATAAAAGTCCGCCTACAATATGTACTGTTATTACATAAGAAATAGACCAGTAAAACTCATTCAATCCGGCTATATGCGTTATTGCATCCGGATTCACTAATAAAATAATGCCGCGTATAAGCAGCGCAGAACCTAAGAAAATTCTGATTAACGAATACGCATAATCTGAATGGCTTTTAAACCATAAACCTGCTGATTTGAATATTTTCATTTTTATCTTTCATTTAAAAATTTTAACTGCATTTATTACAAAACTCTGTTTTAAATAAATTTTTACTGCTAAAAACATTACATTATGCAATATAAATATTAAATATTTCTCCCAACAATAATTGTCATAATTCTTCTGAATAAACCTAAAAATGCTGCAAGCCATGCCATTAAAGCAATGTAAATGAAATATTTAGGAATAAAGAACAGGAAGGAAAGATTCATTGCTTCTGCTAATTGGAATGTACAAACAGTGTACATCCCAATTGGAAAAACAGCACCCCAATACAAAGGATCATATATTAATGGAAAACGTTTATAAACATGTCTCCATACAGCTAATATTATTAACATTGGGATCCACCAAGTGCCGGTTGCCCAATAAAAAATTGTAAATCCTTTAAGAAATGGAAGCAGCGAGAGTAGAAATGGGGCATCAGGAGTGTTTTTTATTAGCACTGCACCAGATAAAGTAGAAATCGCCATAGCTCCCATATTTATCCAATATGGAGGAGTTAGATCACTCGGTGAAAATTTGAAGAATGTATACCGATAGAATATTAACGAAATCATCCAGATGTATAACATACCACCCCACAACCACATTGAAAGAGCAAGAAAGTTCAGTTCAAGCTTGTATGGTTGTTCAAAATGAGTTGCAAGAAGTGCGCTAAGAACAGATATTGACTGAGTAGCCACAACTGATAACAGCCAGCCGCCTGTAATTCCTTCTGATAATGTTGGTTTTTTTTCTTTGACTGTTAAAACAGTAAAAATTAAATACATCAGGCAAATCCAGAAGAAAATTCCAACAACCCACAAAATGGCGGCAATTAAATAATTTTTATAGATTAAAATAAACTGACTGCCAAGTACACACGTTGCAGAAACTAATGTGAAAAAACCAATACTTTGTGTATGGTCAACTATATCTGTAATTACTGCTTTAGTATATCTTACAATTCTAACTAAAAATAATATCCATAGAATAATATAAGCAATAAGATTGAACCAGAACAAAATAACTGCAACTATACCTATACCTATATAATATGCTGCAATAGAAACAATACCTGTAGCCATAACCAGAGCAAAATATGCCGGTGATAGCTCATAAATACTTTCGCTGATTCTGGTTAAAAAATATTTACTTTCGTTAACTTTTTTATTATCTGTATTATTTTCGGTTTTCATAAAAAAAAGCAGTAAAAAACTTCATATGCATTCCGCTAAAAGATATATTAGAGGTTTCAAACTTAAAGTTATTTACTGTTGTTCAATTTTCTTTATCAACTCAGGTACTTCTTTCTTCATCATTTTTGTAACCACTTTATGCATGCTAAATATACATATTACTGAAAGTACAAGTAGTAACATCCAGTTCGTTGTCCAAAGTCCCGTTAACTCTAATAAAAACCCAAATATAATTGGAGAGAAAAATCCGCCTAATGCTCCTAAAACTCCTACCATTCCGCCAACTACCCCAACTTCATTTGGAAAGTAATTTGGAATGTGCTTGTAAACTGCTGCTGCACCTATTCCCCAAAATATTGCCATTATAAATAATATACCGGTGAAGATCCAAATATTGGCTCTAAAATAAACACGTGTAATACCTTTTGCTAGAAGCTGTTTCTTTACAATCTTATCGCCAACATTTACAACCGGTTGGTTCCATGATTGTTTTGTAGGAAAAATTAGAGATTTATTTTCCAGATCTTCTGATTCCTGTTTGTTTGCAATATTAAGTGTCAGTTTTCCTTCCGAAATAAGTGAATATTTTTGTTCATCAACAATAATTATTGTATCAGAAACATAACTTACTGTACCATCTTTTATTGCTGTAACACCGTTTCCAAGGGTATATACTTCCATTCTCGGAAAAATAAGAAGAAAACAACAAACACAGGAGGCTCCAAATACCCAGTATAACACTTTTCTGGCACCATATTTATCAGAAATTAATCCGCCGGCTGCCCTGATTAATGCTGCAGGAAAACTAAAAAGAGTTGCAAGCATACCTGCAGTAATAAGTGAGACTGAATACACATTCAGATAATATCCTATTAGCCATTGTGAAAGAGCTACAAAACTTCCGAATACTAAATAATAATAAAGTCCAAAACGCCATACTCTTGCTTGCTTTAAAGGCGAAAGTAATTGAGAAATGGTTTTACTTCCCTGTTCTGCTTTTTTGTGGTTTGCAAATATCAGGAATATAATTCCCATTGCTAAAAGTAAATAAGCATATAATTCAGGTAGCTTAATCCAGTTTTTAAGGTTACTGCCGTAATCGGTTAGATTTCTAAGTAATATTGGTGAAATAAAGGTCGTTAAAGCTGCACCAAGACTTCCTGCCCCAAATATTCCAAGCACAGTGCCCTGCTTTTTTTGAGGAAACCAAATTGAAGTATATGCAACACCAACTGCAAAACTAGAACCGGTAACACCAAAGCTTAAACTTAATAAGAGAAACGAAGTAAAGCTGTTTGCATAAGAAAGGAAATACATGGGAACAGCACTTAAAATCAGAATTCCACCCATGATATATTTACCGCCAAACCTATCTGTCAGTAATCCTGCGGGAAGTCTTAAAAGAGCTCCTGAAAGCACTGGGGCTCCTAATAAAAGCCCGACTTGTGAACTATTCCATTCAAAAATACCATTATCTTTTAAGAATGAAACAAGCACACCATTAATTGTCCACGCTGCAAAACAAACGGTAAAGGCAAGAGTATTAAGAGCTAAAATTTTATAAGCTCTAACCCTTTCCATATTATTTAATTGTTCATTGGTTTGGTTACTCCCCAGTCTTCTTCGGGGTTACGTACTCGATCTTTAGATCTATACCAAATAACTTTTTGATATGGTCTCCAGATATAACTAAATGGCGGAACAAGAAAATGAACTAATCTTGAAAATGGTATAAGCAGTACAATTGTATATGCTCCAATAATATGAAGTCTGATAATTAAAGGAAGCTGGCTAACAGCCTGAATATCCGGCTGAAACGTAAAAATTGAAATTAAATATGGGCTCAGCACAGATGCAAACCAGGATGAACCCCATCTGTAATCATATGCAATCCATAATCCTAAAATTATCTGTGCAAGCAGTAAAAACTCAACTAAAAAATCCATCCTGCTAGTAACAATTCTAAGCCGGGAATTTGTTATTCTTCTGATAATCAGCATTATTAGTCCAAACAGAGTTGATAAACCGAGCATAAATGCACCCACTTCAAGAATTAATAATCTTACTGGAATGCTGTTCCAAGATAATATTTCTTTTGGCAAGAGAAATACCATTAGATGCCCAAGAAATATCATTACAATACCAACATGAAATGGTATAGATCCCCAAAATAACCTTTTGTTTTCAAGAAATTCAGATGAGAGTGATGAATATTTAAAGGGAACATATTTATATCTCAATATAGACCCGATTAAAAAGATAAATAATGCAACATATGGTAATACTATAAAAAACAAAATATCAAATGTGCTCATTGGATATAGATTAAATTATTTTAAACGTTCTATTTCAACTTCATTTTGGATCGATTTTAAAAAGTCTGAAACTTGTTTGGGCTTTGAACTGCTATCAATATCAAAATCATTTTTTAAAACTATTTGAAATGCTTTTAATGCATTATAATATATAACTACATATTTCTCTGATGTTTCTAGCAAAGTATGCTGATGTTTTTTATATAGTTCATTTTTACTTTCAATTCTTTCCGGTCCAAATTCAATTATCATTTTATTTAAAGCGGGACTGATAATATTGCTTATCATTTCTTCTATTAATTCTTCATCTTTTATTTTAGGTAAAAGACGCAGAAGTTTTGGCAAATGATCAGCTAGCTGATTATCTAAAACAGTGCCGGCAATAGAATGCTCCCGGTTTAAATTAGAAAGAAGTTCACCCCTTTTGTAATCATCACCAAATATTACATAACCTAAATCTAGCGTTGTAATTGCCTGAACATCAAAGGTTCTTGTATATATTTCCTGCTGTTCATTTAAAATTGTAATTGCAGCATACTCAGTAAAAGGTTTAAGTTCTTCAGCTGCTTCTGGATATTTTGCATTGAGCAGTGACTGTACCGTATTTATTTTTTCTGAAAAATAAATACCGGGATACTCAAACAACTCTGCAATTGTATTATAATGCTCTAAATTTACCATCTTTATAAACCTCTTGCGGGACTTTCTATAAATCCAAATCCCGTTGAACCTTTATTATCGCCTGTAAATTCCAGCATTTCAATTGCCTGTTCTCTATGAGTAGCGGGAATTACAAACCTGTCATCAAATTTAGCAAGTGATGTAAGATTATAAATGTCATCAGCAGTTTGTGCATCAAGACCGGTTTCGTTTAATACAGAATCTGCTCTTTCATTCGTAATATCGCCTACTGTAACTCTCCTTCTGTGAACCCTTACAGCCATAAGCTTTTTTAATACATTCTTTACTTTTTCTTCATCTCCTGCGCTGAACAGATTTGCTAAATATTTTAACGGTATTCTTGCCTGATCTATTGTTCCCCATAAATCTTCTGTACTTGTATCATAAAGCCAGTTATCCGGCCAGTATTTCGCCCTTTTATCCATCTTCTTTGACTGTTCATCATTATTAACAGTTTGCAGCTTTGCCATTACCGGTAATAATGGCGGAACATAAAACAACATTGGTAATGTTCTGAACTCAGGATGTAACGGCAGTGCCATTCCCCAACGTTTCACAAATTTATAAACAGGTGAATATTGTGCTGCTTTAATAGTTGAATCAGGAATCCCGTTAGACTTTGCTTTTTCAATTACTGACTCATCAAATGGATCAAGCAGCATATCTAATTGCTGATCTACAAGATCTTTTTCGTCACATGATGCAACAGTTTGTACCCTGTCTGCATCATAAAGCATTACTCCCAAATATCTGATCCTTCCGACACAAGAATGCATACATGCAGGTGCATATCCTGCTTCTATTCTTGGATAGCATAAAATACATTTTTCTGATTTACCGGTACTCCAGTTGTAATAAGATTTTTTATAAGGACAAGCTGTTACACACATCCTCCAAGCTCTGCAAACTTCCTGATTGATAAGTACAATGCCGTCTTCGCCCCTTTTATATATTGCTCCTGAGGGACATGATGCAATACAGGCAGGATTTAGGCAATGATTACAAATTCTTGGAAGATAAAAGAATGCCATTTTTTCTAATTGAAACATCGCTTCACGTTCAGCTTCAGATAACCCCGCCATATTAGGATCATTTCTTGCATAGTCCGGTGTTCCGCTTAAATCGTCATCCCAGTTAGGTCCCATCTTAATATTGATTGGCTTACCAGTGATAAGTGAAACCGGCCTAGCTGTCGGCTGATCATCCATTGCAGGAGCTTCTATCAAGTCGAGATATTTGTATGTAAATGGCTCGTAGTAATCATCAATAACAGGTAAATTTGGATTATGAAAAATATTTACTAAACCTCTCATTTTACCCGCGCCCCTTAAAGCTATTCCGTCATCATTCTTTTTCCAGCCGCCGTTATAAACACTTTGATCTTCCCATTTTGTCGGATAACCTGTGCCGGGTTTTGTTTCAACATTATTCCACCACATATATTCAGCACCTTTTCTGTCTGTCCAGATATTTTTGCAGGCAATAGAACATGTATGACACCCGATACATTTATCTAAGTGAAAAACCATTGAAATTTGTGATCTTACGTCCATATTTTTATTTTAATTATTTATTCAAAATTATATTTTACCAAACAAGTTTAGACATTTTTTTAACAACTACATGTGTATCTCTGTTTGGAGCCGTTGGACCCCAATAATTGAAATGATATGTAAACTGTCCATAACCGCCTGCAAGTAAATTCGGCTTCAAATGAATTCTTGTAAAGCTGTTATGTCCGCCAGCTCGTCTGTTGCCCCTTACCTGCGATTTCGGAATTCCTACTGTTCGTTCAGGTACGTGGTAAACTATACATACTCCCTTTGGAATTCTTGTACTTACTACAGCTCTGGTACAATAAACACCATGATCATTATATACTTCAACCCAATCATTATCCAATATGCCCAGTTCTTTTGCGTCTTCTTCATTTAACCAGCACGGCTCGCAGCCTCTTGAAAGCGTTAGCATTCTTAATGTTTCCATATAAGTTGAGTGAATGTGCCACTTTCCGTGAGGTGTTAATACATTTAATATTTTTGCTTCTCCGCTCTTTAAGGTTTCACGTAAATCACCATATACTTCCGGTTTTGGAGAAGGTTTATATGTTGGTAAATGTTCACCAAAGGCAATGTACATTTCATGATCTAAATAAATTGATTGGCGTCCTGTTAGCGTTCTCCAAGGTACAAGTCTTTCTATATTATATGTAAATGCAGAATAAGCCCTTCCTTCAGTCATTATACCCGACCATACTGGAGAAGTGTTATATCTTCTGGGCTGAGCCTGAAGATCCGCATAAGTCATCCTGACTTCTTTGTTACCCTCTCCAAGATCTGCCAGCTTTAATCCTGTTTTCTTTTCCATATTTTCATATGCTTGAACATTTAGAACCCCGTTTGAAAGGGTTGAAAGATGCAACACGGCATTTGCAGCCCACTGATCTTCTTTTATAGAAGGCAGAACCGAACCGTTATTGCGTTCAACCGGAAAATGAGCAGAACTTATCATTTCATCATATTGCTCGCTGCATGAATAATGATTGCCATGAGCACTCAATCCCGAAACTTTAATATGATCTCCCAGTGTAATATATTTATCGTAGAGTTTTGTGTAATCTCTTTCCACAACAGAAAGTTTGTGCATTGTTTTTCCCGGAATTGCTTCACACTCACCTTTGTACCAATCTTTTACAACCGGCTGAGAAATTTCATCTTTTGAATCATGTGAAAGAGGTGTTGCAACTATATCTTTTTGAACCTCATTGAAATACTTTTTTGCAAGTTCACTTGTTTTAAGCGATATGATTCTGAAGATTTCCCAATCAGTTTTTGATTCCCAAACCGGGGCTATTGCTGCAGAAAGCGGGTGTATAAATGAATGAAGGTCTGTACTGTTCATATCGGCTTTTTCATACCATGAAGCAGCTGGCAGAACAATATCAGAGTATAATGCAGATGAATCCATTCTGAAATTAAGGTCAACAATTAAATCCATTTTACCAACCGGTGCAATATCATGCCATTTAACCTCTTCGGTCATATCTTCTGAAATATCTTTTGCAATTGTATTTGAATGTGTGCCAAGATAATGTTTCAGCGCATATTCATGACCCTTCATGCTTCCCATGATTGCGTTTCCTCGCCATATATACCATATTCTTGGGAAGTTTTCTTCTGCCTCCGGATCTCCGGCAGAATATCCAAGCTCTTTTGATTTTAATTTTTCAAGAACATAATTGGTTATTTCATCATTGGTCTTTGCACCATTTTTTTCTGCTTCTTTTGAAAGATCTAATGTGTTTTTGTTGAACTGCGGGTAGAACGGCATCCAGCCCATTCTGACAGATTTGTATATTAAATCTGCATGGTGTCCCTGTGTCCATTCATTATCAGGCACAATATTATATCTTGAAAAATTTCCGTCATAACGATACTGGCAGGTATTAATATAATGCCATAATGGTGCCTGCTGCAGGCGGGGAACAACACCCCAATCTTTTGCAAATGAAATTGCGCCCCATGATTCAACCGGTGCAAGTTTTTCCTGACCTACGTAGTGATTTAAACCACCGCCATTTTTACCTACACAGCCGCATAGCATTAATGCCATTATCCCTGCCCTGTAAATAAGATTGTTATGATACCAATGATTAACACCGGCACCAATTATTATCATACATTTGCCTTTTGTAATATCTGCAGTGTTTGCCCATTCACGTGCGAACTGAAGAACAGTTTTCGAGTCAACTCCTGTAAAAATTTCCTGCCATGCCGGCGTGTATGAATGGTCTTTATCAGTGTAATCAGCAGGATAGTCTCCTTCTAACCCTCTGCTTACACCATATTGAGCCATAATTAAATCATAAACTGTTGTCGTTAATATTTTCTTGCCATCTGTAGTATTTATATATTTTACGGGTACCCCTCTAGAGCGTTTTGCATTAAGTCCCCAATCTATAAATTCAACTTGTACAACTTCATCGCTCCTATTTATCAGAGTTAATAAAGGATTGTAATCTTTGTTATCTTCTGCATCCTCAAGTTTCATGTTCCATTTGCCCGGGGTTTTATCCCAACGGTGCCCTACGGAACCTTTTGGCATAACAAAGTTTCCTGTATCCTCATCAATATTCAAAAACTTCCAATCACCATTTTCTGTATTTTTATATTTTTCAATTCTATTAACTCTGACAAATTGCCCGGGTACATAACTATCACCTTCCTGTACCAATTCAACTAAGTAGGGACTATCGGTGTATTGTTTGCAATAGTCCATGAAATATGGTGTTTGTTTGTCATAATGAAATTCTTTTAGTATAACATGTGTAACCGCCATCCAAAAAGCACCATCACTTCCAGCGTGAACCGGAATCCATTGATCAGCATATTTTGTTATTTGGCTAAGGTCTGGTGAGAAAACTACTGTTTTAGTACCATTATGTCTTGATTCTGCAAAAAAGTGACAATCAGGTGTGCGTGTCATATTTAAACAAGCCCCCATATCAGCAATCATTTTTGAATTATACCAATCAGCACTCTCGCATACATCAGTCTGCTCGCCCCATACTTCCGGTGAAGCATTTGGCAAATCACAATACCAATCGTAAAAACTTAAATGCACACCGCCAAAAAGCTGTAAAAATCTTGCACCGGCAGCGTAGCTTAGCATTGACATAGCTGGAATAGGCGAAAATCCAAGAACTCTGTCCGGTCCGTATTTTTTTGCAGTATAAAGATTTGCAACAGCCATGATTTCTAAAACTTCATCCCACGAAACCCTGCGGAAACCGCCTTTCCCCCTAGACTCCTGATATTTTTTTCTTAATTCAGGATTGTTTTGAATACTAACCCATGCTTCATATGGGTCACCGGTTTTCTTTTTGGCTTCACTGTATATATCTATCAATGAGCCTCTTATTAACGGATATTTTATCCTTATTGGGCTGTATAGATACCATGAGAATGAAATTCCCCGCTGACAACCTCTTGGCTCGTACGGAGGCAACGAACCCTCTAACAAGGGATAATCCAATTGCTGAGTTTCCCAAACAACTATACCATCTTTTACATGAATCTGCCATGAACATCCGCCTGTACAGTTTACACCGTGCGTAGAGCGAACAATTCTGTCATGCTGAAAACGGTTTCTATAAAATTCTTCCCATTTTCCAACTCATTTTTATTTATCAGTTATAATTAGTTTGAATTTTTATTTAAAAAATCTTCTTGACGCTTGTATATTTTATTGTTTACACTGCCTTTTCTTCTTTTGTGCCAAAATCCTGTGAAAACTACAAGCAATACAGCTAACCCGGCAATTCCGGAATAAAGAAAATTAATTGTCGGATTTGCGTGTAAGGCAAATTTTTGTTTTTCATCTACATCTTTTAAATATGACGCAAGGTCATATACTTCACTTTCTGTTAATGGATTATTTACAAAGGCTTGTTTCATTACAGGAAATGGCTGTGTTTGAATTATATTTACTAGAGCTGCTTCACCAAGTCTTGAATATACATTGGTTAAATCCACAGCAAGCCTGCCTCCCCCGAAATAAGTTACATCGGGTACGTTGTGGCATGATATGCATGAAGTACCACCGTGTGTGAATCTTTGTTCTCCGGAAAATAATTTTCTTCCACTCTCTATATTTCCGGAATTTGATTCACTTAATGGTCTAAAAGTTGATACTGTTTGTGTGGTTGGTGTTCCGCCTTGTGTTTCAATATATGCCAGTATGGATTTGATTTCAGTTTCACTGATACCCGGATCAGGCATAATAACTTTATTAAACTCTTCAAACTTTTTTTTAGCATATTCATCACCGCTATTTATTACTGTCTGTGAAGATGTAATAAATTTTATAAGCCATTGTTCATCTTTTCTGCTTTTTACACCGGCTAAATCAGGTCCCACTAACTTACCTTTACCAACTGTATGGCAGGCAGAACATTTTGACTTAAATAAATCTTCTCCTGATTGACTAAATAATTGTCCGGTTAAAAGTAAAACTGAAAATACAAAAAAGTTTATAATTATTATTTTCATATCCAAAAATATAGTTTAATTACGTACCTCTTTATTGTAAAAAGTCTTAAGTTTTTCACTGTAAAACTAACTAATAATATTTTAAAAAACAATACTAACAAATGTAAGTTAACCTCATTTTAAAGCTATGAAAATTATTTAAAATAGAGCAGAAAAGATCCATTATTTGCGTTATTTTTGCTTATTTTAACATATTTGTGGATTTTGAGCATATCGTGTAGTTTTGTAGTAAATAAGAAATGTTTGGTTTTTAAAGATGACTTTGCATAAGGTAACGGAATTACTAAACCATACAAGTTTTAGATTTCATTATTGAAAAAGTAAAAATTTTTTGAAAATTTTACCAAAATTTATAAAAAAATGAGCTTTGAAATCAATCTATATTTTAATCCCTACAAAATTATTATTAAATTTATATAGTTAATATTAATAATTAGAAATTATAATCTGTTTAATTATATCCAGTTAATTTTTCTTTTTAAAAAATCAATCAAGTAAATTTTAATCATTTTATGATATTTTTTTTAAGAATTATTTTTTTACTTTTGACTAAATAAATATCGGGATTTTTTTATATTAATAAACCTTTAAATGAAATATATAACATTTGTGTTAGGTTTCTGTTCGTTCTGAAATGTATACCGGGTATATTTAATAAAGCAATTATTGAAAAAATTTATATATCAATTTGATATTAATAAATGCTTAACTGATTGTTTAAGTTTTAACATAAAAAAAATTAATCAAAAAAATAATTCAAAAATTCAATGAAAATTTCCCAAATGTATTATTTCATAAGGTATGATTTTGATGAAAATGGTTTCCACAAAAATACAGGCAAGTTATTTACCGAATATGTGCAGGATTGCGAACGGGATTTCTTTGAGCAGAATAAAGTTTACACTGCTAATTGCCTTTATGGAAATGATTTTGTGATGAATTTACTAAAAAGGTGTGTAAATGAAGAAGAAAATGTTGATTACGGTATGGACCTGATAAACGGAGAATTTAATCTTGATGTAAATTTAGAAATGGAAAAATATTCACGAAGAAAAACTATTTATGCATTAGTAGGGGCATTAGCAAAAGATGATGATCCGTTATGGCTTTTAATTGATGATAAAATGAAAGTCGGAATATTTGTTCTTTCTTACGAAGATGATGATGAGGATGATGAAATTCCAGCAGATACAAAAGTGCCTGTTGAGCCGCAGTATATATCTCTATAATTCTTTCATCAATATGAGTCCCTAAGGGAGAACTTCGGGAAATGTAAGTCGGGGTGAGAGGATTCGAACCTCCGGCCTCCTGGTCCCGAACCAGGCGCTCTAACCGGGCTGAGCCACACCCCGAAAAATTCTTTTAATTTTAGCCCGGAATCAGTATTTTTCCGGGCTAATTTCTTACTTAAAAAGTGTCAGTGATTTGTCAGTGGTTTGTCAGTAAACTTATTTTGTAGATTATCAATTTTATTTCTTAATTCATCTGCTCTAACATCGGCATAATACCTTAATGTTGTTGATGGAGATTTATGATCTAACAATGCCTGAACTTCCTGGATTGTCATACCCATTCTACTCATATTTGTTGCAAAGTTTTTTCGGAAAGTTTTAAGAGTATAATATTGTTTTTTATTATACCCTAATTTCTTTTTTATTTTCCGGAAATCTTTGCCAAGAGCATTGACAGTAAGATTTGGAAATAGATATTCATCCCTATTAGACTTCTGATTTATTCCTAAATCTTCAATTAAAAATTGTTCTAATTTACTGTATATTGGGAATTTAAACTCACTTGAAGTCTTTGATACACGAAAATACACAATTTTTCTATGAAAATCTATGTCACGAATTTGTAATCCTAATACATCGCCCGGCCTTTGACCAGTTAATAATAGGAGCTTATAAGTATGGTAGAAAATAATATTATGACTTTTCGCTTCATTTAATATCATCTCTAAATCAACAGGATCAAAACTAATAATATTTTTTACTGCTTTTTTAGGTCGAATACCTTTGCCAATAGGAATCTCATCTATATAATTCTTTTCTTTTAGATAAATAAGAAAACTGGCAAGATATTGAAAATAGGTGTATTGAGTAGCCGGTGATAATTCTTTTTTCATGTCAATTACAAACTGTGTAACATTTTCAACCTTTATATTTTTAACAGCTATTGTTGGAGAAACAATTTTTAAAAACCGCCTTAAAACATAATCAAAATTTTCAATATGTGATTCAGACCTGCCAATAATATAAATGTTTCGATATTCTTTTATTGCATTCTTTAATGTAACGTTTCCATTTATAATATTTTTAATACTTTCATTTTGTGAATCTATTAGTTCCTCAATTTTAATTTTCAACTCATTTGCTTTAGCAAAATTTTCTTTTGTAGCTTCAAGTTTGGTATTTTTTGTTTTTCTTATACCGCCTAAAACATATTCAATATACCACTTATTTCTTTTATTATATAATGTAGCCATAATTAATTCAGAAATTCATTTATTAAAGTATCTATTTTCTGTTGCGTGTTAGTTAATGTTGTTTCGTTTTCGTTCTTTTTTTCTTCAGTGTTATTTCTTACAAATTCTTTCAAATTTATAAGAGGAACTTTAAATCTTTTTTTTATTTTAATCGCTTTTAGGCTGCCAGAGCTAATTAGGTTTTGAACAGAATCATGTCTTATTTTTAATATTTTGCTGACCCTGTGAATTGATAATAATTGAAAATTATTCATAGATCTTTCATTTATTTTTTCATATTTATTATACCTTTTTTCTTTCATTACATCTATCAGATTCTAGTCTCATTTTTTAATTAAAATCGTTAAATAATTAGTAATTTTACGCATTTTGATTCATAAACGTCCGTATAGTGGAATATATTGTTGTGTGTAATGGTGTTCTCCTATACTTTAGATTGTGCTGATGGTGAATGTGTACTTCTGGTCTCTAGCGTAATAGAGAATTATGCTTCTGAACTCTTGATGATTAAGAATAATGCTTATGGTCTCTTTGAATAATAAGAATTAATGCTTCTGGACTCTTTTTTGAGTAATAGGAAGAATAGAGCTTCTGAACTCTTTGAGTAATAGGGGGAATAGAGCTTCTGAACTCTTGAGTAATAGAGAATGATGCTAATTTTTAAGTGGATTAAAACCTGTTTCAGCATTGTAAGATTTATTCATTATATCTTTTAGAATTGGTCGTTCACTTTTTTTTACGATAAAGCTATCATGTACTACCCCTATCCATATATTTCTCTTTGAGAACTCTTTTAATATCCTTTCAGCAATTTTTGAATCTACAAACATAAGTTCTAAGCCTATCCCAGTATTTAAGTAATCCTTAACCTCAGAATGATTTAATTTAATTTCAGAGAGCATTTTTTTAATATTTTGATTTGTTAAACGCCCAATGACATGTTTGTATTTGCCATCTATTCCTATTTTTTTTCTGAAGGCTTTAATAGCTTTTTTTTCATTTTCTGAATTAATGGATATTAACATTAATGATTTATAATACTTTCTTTTTCTTTTATCTGAACTGCACACCTTAAGATAGGGATCATCTCTATAATCCTTCTTTAGTTTATAGTGATACAATAGGGCTATATGCATTGCCTTAAAATCTATTTCTATTGTTTTATTTGGCTTCCCATCTTCTAAAACACAAATATATCTACGTAACTCTTTTTTAATTAAGCTTTCAACTCCCCCATTAAACCTGCCATTATGCATGAAATCTTTATTAAAAATCCTTCTTAGGTAAGTTTTACGCAGCCTAATAATTCCCGACTTCCCATTTTTATCAAAGATAACTTCATTTAAATCATCACTTGAAAAGATTTTGATAGAATCAGCACACTGTTCAATAATATTTTTAGGCACATTGTAAAGACATAATTCAGTTTTTGATCTGATATTATTGACATTATCCAAAACCATTCTATAAGACTTAATTGTAGAATCATCATTATAGTCGATTTCAACCTGCTGATTTTTAACTTTTTTCCTTAATATTATTGTTTCTTTTGGTATTTCGTTTTCAATTATTTCAGGTTTTATATTTTCAATTAATTTATTAAGCTTCTCTAACGGTAATATTGCAGGTCTCCTTGCTTTAAATTCATGAGTAATTGGTTTAGATGCTTTATATTTTATTATATATGCTTCTTTTGCCAAAAATGAGATGATATTATTTACTATACTGTATCTTTGACATTCATGCTTATACCTTTTAGGTGTTTTTGCATATTGGTTCTTATCGAGGCTTATAGATAACTTAGCGTTAATTATTTTGGATTGAATGATATTTATTAATAGAATCTCAAGAAATTTCTTATGAGCACTTTTGTTCCTGATATTTTTATTTTTTTCCAGATAATTATTCCATAATTGGTTAGTAATACCTTTAATATTTGAGTCGCTGCTTTTCATCCATAAATTCAGTGCAATAGTCTCTTTAATTTTGTTACCTACAGGCATTATATTTTCTTTTTCCTTCTATTTGATAAAACAGTTTGATTGCCTCGCGTTGGATCTTACTTAAGGAATATGAATTATATTCAACGGATTTTTTGTTTATAGCTATGTTTAAATCCTGGCGTATTTTATTAATTTTTGTAAGATCAGAATTACATTTTGTTAATCTTTCTGATTTATATAAATAATTACTGACAATATTGATTTCTTTAATAATATTATGATAACTCATGACATAAGACTTATTTTCGCACCCGCGATATTTCGAAGTGTATACTCAAGTTTATAAAAATAATCTGCATATGTTATATCCATACTTTCTGTATGTATGCCAGAACTTTTAAATTTAATAAAATTCAAAATCATCTCTGTACATAAATATGATATTAAAGAATGTGATATCCGCTCTTCTCCGTTTCTGGCATAATCTATTCTGTTTATAAAGTCTATATGATTTTTATAAATAATAACAGTGCCGTTTACTAACTGGGATCTTACTGGTTCATTATTTGAATCAACTGGAGGTGAACTTGTATCATCTATTTTAAGATTTATAAGGTTTTTTTCTGAAGTAGTTTCAATTGATTTCATAATTAAATCATAGTCTTTATTTTTTTTGATCCTACAATTAGGAAGTATTCTGTATAAATTTCTTTTATGTAATGATCTATTTCTGTTAGTCCTTAAAACAGGCTTGTTTACCATTATTAAATATTTTTCAGAATTAGTTACGTTATTAAATTTTACCAGAGATCCGATTTTATTCGAACTTGGGACTTTTATGAATTTTGAATGTATACTGCTAAATGCAATATTTATTTGATTTTCGATTTCTGTAAAATTAGCCCTTGTTTTATTTTCATACATTTCCTTAAAAGTATCATAAATTTCTTTTTCAATTTTATTTAATTGATCAAATAATTTTTTAGATATTTCATTATTTTTGAAGTCGGTTCGGGCAATAGTAGGTTCTAATACGCTGCCAACATTAATATACCCTGTAATCTGTGGGTGTGACCATATCAAACTTTTATTAGATGATTTGAATAAGCGGATATCTTTTACTGAAGCAATCCTACGCTTTTTTGATATAAAAACTGGAGCCCTATTTAAACTGACGTCTTCTGTAAACTTTAAAAAAATAAATATTAGTTCTTCATGATCACTTTTTGAATGAGTTCCTTCAATTAATTCAGTCTTTTTGTATTTAATCTTAAATTCTTTGGAAAATTCATATCCTTTAAATATATTATAATTAATCGTGTTACACCTATTTATTCCATGTTTATCTTTTATATTTATTTTGATATTCTTTCTTTTAAGAATGAGTTCAAAATGGTTCTCGATATCATTTTTTAGAACTCCAGAGTTTATAGTTTTCCATTTATCCTTATCAAAATTATCTAAAATAATTTTTGTGCCTGAATCGAGTGGAAATTCTTCTTTGTAATCTTCTACCTCAAAATGTACATCATCTATATTATCTGTATCAAATTTTGAACGGGTTATTATCGTATATTTAATAGCATGTCCATATTTTGTGATTATTTTCAAAGATTCACAGCATGCAAAGAAAGAGAAAATACCATAACCAAACTGTCCATTAGTCCAATATTGAGTCCGTTTATTTGAACTACCCAAACTTTGGATGATTCTTCTAAGATCATCTATTCCATTACAATTATCCGTAATAATTATCTGTCCTTCTGTATATTTCTTACCAAGAATTTCTACATTAATTAAAACTTCTCTTGGATAATCTGAATACAAATTTCTTTTACCCTCCGGAAATAATTCTTCAGCGCTATCGATTGAATTATCAATATATTCCATTAAAATACGGTTGGTATCATTGTATAAAGAAGCAATATTTTGTATAATTCTTGGAGATAGTTGTAATTTAACTTTCATTTTGGTTTTCATTTATTTTTTGATTTATCGATACTGACGGAGTAATTTGTTCAATAATAATTCCCTTTGATGAATGAGAGTTTTTATCTAATACAATCTTATTATCTAAAAGACCATATTTTTTTGCTGATTTAAAATCTAGAACTACATTGTTATTGATATCATTCGTAATTTTTTTCTTACTTTTACCAGTTATTGTATGAAGTAAATGTACAATATTTTCTAATTTTCTTTTTTTATCATCAACTGACAAAGAGTTCAATGATATAGTAGGACCTAATGATATTTTACCCCATTCTAGGGACAATCTGCTTTCTTTTGAACCGCAAGCAAAGATTAGTGTACCACATAATTTTAAATCTGTAATTGCTTTGATTTTTATTAAACATTCTTTTTGGAGAAGGCAAATACTTAATTCAATTACTTCATCTATTGGAAATTCATCTTTGTTGTTTAATGTTAAAGTTAAACATTCAATAATAGAATCTTCTATATTTGATATTTTAACAACAGCGTTTTTCAATTCAGCAGTGTTTGAAATGTAATAACTTAGATTAGTTTTTTTCATTATTTTTTATTTTTAATTATTTGGAAATTCTCTTAATTTTAATGATAGTGGAAATTCTTCTATTAAACCACCATGGCGATCAGACATTTTTAATTCCTTATACAAATGGGTCCCCAGTTGTTTTACAAAGACTTTTACGTTGTATTTTTTACACTGTTCAATGATACCTGCTATCCATTCAATTTTACATGGCCTGTAATTAAATTTACCATTATCGTTTCCTGATTCCCCTCCAATTATTACCCAGTGAATTCTTTTTGTACTTAAAAAGTTAGATATATTAACTTCTTCAATCAAAGGTTCAATTGATAGAAATCGAACGCGGGAAGGTATATCTAAAAGTATGGGAATGTTTTTAGTAGCAGTAGTTTGAGTACCAGCACTTACCCCAAGCCAAACATTATCCCATCCTATATCCCAGCTGTAAGGCAGATTTTGCAATATTCTTTCCGGTCTTTTTGTTAATATCTGCCAGGAGTGGTGAGGAGTATCTTTGATTACGTTCCATGCATCTTGTCTCCATAGGTCAGCTTCTTGAATAAAAAAATCGCTCCAGGAACAAGTGAATATTTTTTTAGAATTCTTCCATTTCAAGGCAGCATAAAAAGTATTATCTGATACTCTTTTGATTATGGTTGGGTTTTTTCCGTATCGTGTATAATCCCGGTAAAAATAACAGTTTTTACACTCTGTACTTACCTTTTGGCATCCAACCCAAAAGTTTACTGTGGCATCAGTCCACTGGATATGTGATTGTTTCATATTTTTAGTAAATAATTTTTAAAATATTTTATTTACAAAAATATATTGGAAATAAAAAAAACCTGCTTCACAGGTCTTTAGGTTACTTTATTATAATATTATATAAGAGTTATTTTCGAGCTAAATCCTTGATAATTCTATCTATTAATAGTTTTCTGTGTATATAATCTTTAATAAAGCAGTATCTGTTTTGGGGAAGATTTTTAAAAGGTTTTCCATCAAAAGTTTCGAAGTGATTATTAAATATTTTAGTATAATTTTTTTTATAGCTTTTCGGTAAAAAGCCTGCTTCAATTAAACTAGTTATTAAATATGCAAATTCTCCGCTTCCTTTTAACCATTTTATCTTTTTAAAATCGTAATTTAATGGAATTTCCTCAAAATCTTTACCATTTGAATTAACAAAATGATTATAAATATCATCATCACTTAGAGCACCTATATATTCTTCCTTTTCTAAATGCCAAAATAAATCACATAAAATTCTACCATCTTTTAACCATACAATTTTATCTGAATTAATAAGATCAGGATTAAGTTGAAAAAAATTTTGAATTTCATTCTCTTCTTTTTTCTTCATTAAAATATCATTTTGATTCTCTCCTAATTGCTTATCAATAAGCAAGCTTTCCAATTGGATCTGTATTTTTTTCCTAAAAAGCTCATCATAGTCAAAATAATCAGAATACTCTGATACTAAATCATCCAGTTCTTCCATTTGTCGATGTCGATGGAAAGTTCCTTCACCTGGTTCAATGTAACCTAGTTCATGTTGCATTAAAATCCATTTAAGGTATGCTATTTTCTCTCCGATAGATGAGAATGATTGACAAAAATCCATTACATCATCATATATATATTCGCATGTTTTATAAAAATTCATTATTGTTTTCAAAAAATTTATTCATTTTATCAATACTCAAAGATCTTGGACTTTTTATATTTCTAAAAATAATAATATTTTCAATTATTTTTAATAACAATAGGAATAGATGAAAAATAGTCCTAGATCGTGGACTTTTGCATATTAAATACAACCTTTCTATTTTGTGTATCAAATCCAGCAATAAATTCATAATTAACCACAGAACACATCCTGGGCTTGTTCCCGATAAATTCACCGATTTCCATTATTAATCCTAAGGCAAGTAATTCATTGTAGGCTGATCTTAGGGTATTCCTGCTGCAGTTTACCTTCGCAGCGATACGGCTTATGTTTACCGGCATCAAATTAGAATACGGGCATTCAACCCCTATTGGTTTTGAGATTGATAACAGGTGCATGTAAAGATATAATGATACATAGTGCCTAAACTTGATCAAATACAACTGATCAGGGACTACAGGGTTGGACCCTATGAGAGACTTTAAGGAAGGTATATTGAAATGGCTAAGCTTTTTCTTTTCCAGCTTGCATTTCTGCCGGCTGATTTGATCAGCCCTGTATTTATTTACAAGGCTGATCTCGTCTGAGTTTAAATAAGTATTAACAAGGGTATTCATTCGGCAGCTCCTTTATGATCTGACTGCGTAATCTGCTTAACCTTTTTACCTGCTTAGAGGACATTAATTCAGGTTGATTATCTGACATCCATTCCAGCTCTGCATATTCATTCAGAAGTATTTCCTTTTGCTTTTGAAGAGGATCTGGTTGGTAATTGATTTGATGCATAATATCTCCTTTTTTACAGGAAATATAATATTTGACAGATTGATCAGCAAAATTTATAAGTAAATAAACTTATATTTATTCCACAAATTACATTTTTGGCAGCAAATGAGGAAAAGTGAATAACTTTGATTAGAATTCAATTATATTTGTAAAAAAAGTAGAAGGTATGTTCTTATCAAAAGTTGGTAAAATTTATTATATTTATTTTATAAACCCAAATACTGGCAAAAGAACCAAAATTAGCACTAAGGAACGGACAAAAGTTAATGCACTACGCTACTTATATAAATTTGGAAATAAGCAAAGGCCTAAACATGTAAACAAATTATTAATTGAGTTTAAAGTAGAGTTTCTTCATTATGCACAAATTCATTATGGTAAAAGTACGATAGATTTATTCAAAAGATCACTGGAAAATTTGATCAAAACTAATGGAAATATGTTGGTGAACTATATGCAAAACCTACATATTGAGAAATATAAAGCGGAAAGATTATTAAAAGGTGCATCAAGAGCAACAGTTAATATGGAATTCACAGCACTACGCTCGATGTTTAATACCGGAATTACATTAAAGCTCATAGATAATAACCCTTGTATAGGAGTAAAAAAACTTTCCGTCGTAGAAAAAGAAATATTAGCATTTACTGAAAAAGAAATTGATGAGATTTTGACTAAGATTTCAGAACAACCATTACGCTCTATTGTTCAAACAGCTTTATATACTGGTGGCAGAATAAATGAGCTCCTTAATTTGCAATGGAGGGACATTGATTTAGAAAATAGAATATTGACTATTGCGAACAAACCTAATTTTCAGACTAAAACCGGGAAAATAAGAAGATTGCCTATATCAGAAAAACTTTATAGGATACTAAATGAATTAAATCATAAGGATAACATGGATTATGTTTTCGTAAATGCGGACAACAGGAAACTGAACAAAGATCATATTTCAAAACTCTTTAAGAAATATTTAAGGACATTAAAGTTTAATGAACGATATCATTTTCATTCTTTACGACATACTTTCATAACTCAATTAGCAAGGAAAGGTGTCAATATTTATAATATTAAGTATCTGGCAGGTCATCATGATATTAAAACAACTGAATTGTATATGCATCAATTTACAGATGATTTAAAAAAAGCAGTTAATTTATTGTAAAATATTAAAAAATTACTTTTGAATTAATATCATTAAATGATATTTAACTAATTAAATTAAATGATTAAATTTGAATATTAATCAAATCTATTGAAAAAACAAGAAAAACAGAAGAAATTACTATTTTCCGGGCATGAATCATTCCAATGCCGACATTTATGGCTTAAAAAAGGTTATGATTATGTGAAAAAAGGCTATAATTTTTCAGATGAAGAATCTGTCGTTCACTTAGGTGTTGGAAAAAACATGGTAAGTTCGATACGTTATTGGATGAAATCCTTTGATTTATTAACTCATGATGATACTCTTACTGAAATAGCAAAAAAACTATTATCTAATAGTGGTTGGGATCCTTATTTGGAAGATGAAGGAACTTTGTGGCTGTTACATTATTTATTAGTAAAAAACAATTATGCTTCTACATATTCAATAATTTTTAATGAACTTAGAAGAGAAAAAGTTGAATTTACAAGAAACAATTTTGTAAATATTATCAAACGTAAGGTTGATTCTACTAAAGCAAATATCTTAAGTGAAAAAACAATTTCTGAAGATTTTAGTGTTTTTTCAAAGATGTATCAACGACCTGCCAAAAGTGTAAAAGATAAAGAAGATAGTTTTTCCGGATTGCTTACAGACTTAGATTTGCTGAAGAGTTTTAATAACGAAGGTGAAGAATTTTATGTAATTGATACTTCAGAAAGAAATGATGTTCCAGATGAAATAGCTTTATTTGTAATATTAGATTCACACGAATTTGATAAATCTATTAATATTACTGCTTTTGAGAATAATCATAATAGTCTAGGATGTGTTTTTGGAATGAATCGGGCAGGAATCTTGGAAAAAGTAGAGAATCTAGCAAACAAATATTCTTTCATTACATTCCGAGACCATGCAGGAATAAAAGAATTACAGTTTAAACGTAAACCACCAACTTTATCAATTTTAGAGAAATATTATGCAAACTAGATTTAATACATCTACAAATATAATCCGAGATAGTGATCGCATAATTTCTTATATACCTACTCATAATGCAATTCAAATTGTCAAACAAATTGAATATGATTTTCAAAACGGTGTCCGATCGTTTAATATAATTGGTTCATATGGAACCGGCAAGTCTTCTTTTCTTTGGGCTTTCCAAAATAGTTTATTAAAAACTAATTCACATTTTGATATAAAGTTATTACCTCAAACTAAAGTTGACATAATCCCAATCATTGGTGAACACAAATCAATTAGCCAATATTTTGCAGATTACTTTGAAATTAAGACTACTAAATATAAGACAGAAAATATTTTTTCAGAAATATTTAACCGATATCATGATTTGGGAAAAAAGAATCCATTATTAGTTATAATTATAGATGAATTCGGTAAATTCTTAGAATATGCAATCAACAATTCCCCTGAAAAGGAACTTTATTTTATACAACAGCTTTCAGAATTCGTAAATAATCCTGATCATAATATAATCCTAATTACCTCGGTTCATCAAAATTTTGATGCATATTCTTTCGGATTAAATAATATTCAAAAACAAGAATGGGTTAAAGTAAAAGGTAGATTTCGGGAAATAACATTTAATGAACCAATCGAGCAATTATTGTTTCTTGCCGCTGAACACTTAAAAAGTGGGCAGTTAGAAAGCAAAAATGCTATAAGTGTTAAAAATGCATTTAGAATTGCAAAAGCCTCTAATGCTTTCTACATAAATGACAAATTTGCAACTGAAATCGCTCACAAACTGTATCCATTAGATTTGTTAACGGCACATACACTCACCCTTGCACTGCAGAGATATGGTCAAAACGAAAGATCATTATTTTCGTTTTTAGAATCAACCGATCAAACTGGAATTAAACATTTCGATACAACAAATAATCCTTTCTATAATTTATCATGTTTATACGATTACTTAATTTATAATTTTTATTCTTATATAAGTTCCAAGTATAATCCTGATTTTAGTTCATGGGCGTCAATTAAGGGTTCTCTTGAACTTATTGAAAGAACATTTGATAGTAATATTTCCGAGTATTCCAAAATACTCAAAACTATTGGACTTTTAAATTTATTTTCAGCAACTGGCTCGTGCCTGGATAAAGATTTTTTAATCAACTATTCTCAGATTTGTTTAGGAGTTGTTGATGCTAAATTAATTATTGACAACTTAATAAATAAGAAAATAATTCTTTACAGGAATTATAGTAAACGTTTTATAATTTTCGAAGGAACTGATTTAGATATTACAACAGCTTTAATTGAAGCTGGAAAGAAAGTAGAAGAAATAAGTGACATTGTCACCTTATTAAATCGTTATTATCAGTTATCACCAGTTATTGCTAAATCTCATTCGTATTTAACGGGTACTCCCAGATTATTCGAATTTCGAATATCTGATTATCCAATATCCGAAATTCCATATAATGAAACAGATGGCTATATAAACTTGATCTTTAATGAAAATATAAGTATTGAAGATGTTCAAAAAGTTTCTCAGAATGAAAAAGAAGCTATCATTTATGGACTATATAATAATGCCAATAGTATAAAAAATTTACTTTTCGAAATAGAAAAAACCAGAAAAGTAATAGACGAGAACCAAGAAGATCGTGTAGCAATTAAAGAACTCAATAATATTCTTGCTCATCAACAAAATTTGCTTAATCATTTCATAATTTCAAATTTATATACACAAAAATCAGAGATAGTTTGGATATATAAAGGTAAAGTTATTGCAATCCCTTCAAAAAAGGATTTTAACCGACAGATATCAAAAATTTGCAGTAAAGTATACCACAAATCTCCGATATTCAGAAATGAATTGATAAATCGACATAAAATATCGAGTTCAATCCATACTGCAAAGAAAAATTTTTATAGGGCTTTGGTAAACAATTGGAATTTACCTGATCTAGGATTTGAAAACGATAAATTCCCACCAGAGAAAACAATCTACCTTACATTATTAAAAGAAAATGGAATAGATCTCTATTCAGATTCACCAAAGAATAATTCTTCAATCTCACCAAAATCAACTTTTAAAGATCTGTGGAGTTATTCAAATGATTTTATTAATAGCTGTAAACATAGTAAAAGAAAAATATCTGAATTCATTTTACCATTAACAAGACAACCTTTTAAGCTCAAGCAAGGACTTATAGATTTATGGACCGGAACATTCTTATTTATAAAACGAGATGAATATGCTTTATTTGGGGAAAATGGATACATTCCACATATTAATGATGAAAATATTGAATTAATACTTAAAAATCCTGATAAATATGAAATTAAAACATTCGATATTGAGGGTGTTAAATTAGACATTTTCAATAGTTACAGAATATTTTTGAATCAACATTCAAAAGACAAAATTGATAATAATACTTTTGTTGAAACTATAAAACCTTTTCTTGTATTTTATAGAAGCCTTTCAGAGTATTCCCGGAATACTAGGAGATTGAAAAAAGAAACTGTTGCAGTTAGAGACGCTATTGCAAATTCAAAAGACCCAGAAAAACTCTTCTTTGAAGACTTTCCATTAGCTCTGGGCTTTTCATTGGACAACTTACTATCTTCAGAAGATTCACTGCAAGAATACACAATCAAACTTCAGGAATCAATTAGAGAACTAAGATCTAGTTTCGATAATCTAATTAACCGTTTTGAAGAATTTATTTTGAATGAGTTTATCGGTAAATCATTAGAATTTGAAGATTACAAAGCCATATTACAAAGTAGATTCAAGCATTTAAAAAAGCATTTGTGTTTACAGCATCAAAAAACATTTCTTCAAAGATTAGATTCAGAGTTAAATGACAATAAAACCTGGCTCGGTTCAATTGCACAGGTAGTTATTGGGAAAAACCTTGATAATATTACTGATAATGAAGAAATTGTGCTATATGATAAGTTTAAAACACTTATACATGAGCTGGATGTATTAACGGATGTTTCAAAAGTGAATGTTGAAAAGGAATCTGAAAAACTTATTAGCATTGAACTAAACTCATTCAATGAGGGCTCAAAAAAGAGTATAGTTCGTATACCAAAATCAAAAAATGAAGAGTTATCAAATTTAGAAAGCAATTTACAAGCTATACTTTCTGGGAATAATTCTCTAGATGTAGCAGCTTTAACAAACATTTTAAATAAACTTTTAGATTAATGAAAAAAGTTCGACATGTTCTAGGGATATCTG